>Ga0209812_10000566_pt1 | contig 32823 bp, 24 predicted proteins | sample JI71714BDNA_FD_187502 | JGI IMG/M metagenome (GOLD analysis project Ga0209812, IMG submission 187502) | Wastewater effluent complex algal communities from Wisconsin, to seasonally profile nutrient transformation and Carbon sequestration -... | ecosystem: Engineered > WWTP > Effluent > Algae...
CAAAATTATTGGATAATCCTTTAACCACAGGATCTGATATAGAATGGGAGAATATATTAACCAGTTACGATAAGGCAATTGCCACATTAAATCAAAACCCTGCTGCATTAGACCAATATATTGTATTGGCTCAGGTATTTATTACCGAAGCTCGTTTAACGGGCAATTCCGGTTATTACAATGACGCAGCCATAAAAATGCTGGACAAAGTTTTAACTGATGAAAATAAAAATGATGAAATAGTATTTCAGGCACTTACTTTAAAATCAGGTGTGTTATTGTCGATGCATCAGTTTACGGATGCGCTGGCAACTGCTAATACTGCATATGCCATAAGTACGCATAATGCACAATTATTAGGTGCTTTAGTTGATGCACATGTTGAATTGGGTAATTATACCGAAGCCGTTAAATATTGTGATATGATGATGCAATTGCGTCCGGATATTCGTTCTTATTCACGCGTGAGTTATTTACGTCAAATTCACGGCGATAATGCAGGTGCAATTGAAGCGATGAAAATGGCTGTTGAATCCGGATTACCGGGAGCAGAATCTACCGAATGGGCGAGAGTAGTGTTAGGCGATTTATTAATTATGACTGGCGATTTAAAAAATGCAGAAATTTGTTATACAACTGCAGATGGTTTGCGCAATAATTATGCTTATGCAAAAGCCGGTTTAGGAAGATTAGCAAAAGCAAAAGGCGATTACAAAACCGCAATTGACTACACTGAACAGGCAATTGCCATTATGAGTGATGTTGCTTTTGTTAATCAACTTGGCGATTTATATGCCTTGAAAGGAGATAAACAAAAAGCCGGTGAGATTAGAGCTGATGTGATGGACCTTTTAAAAGATGCAGAAAAAGAACAAAATAAAAATGATGCTTCAATTAAACACAATGGCGCTCGTGAGTTAGCTATGGCTTATATGCAAAATGGAAAATTGGCAGATGCTTATACATTTGCTAAAAAAGATTTAGTTACTAGACAATCTAATATAGATGCCAATGAATTAGCGGCTTGGACTGCATATTTAAATAAAGATTACAAACAGGCGAAAATGTATGCCGAAAAAATGATGGCAACTAATTCCAAAAATCCTGTTACCATGTATAAAGCCGGTATTATTCTTAAAAAGAACGGCGATAATGAAAAAGGGACAACTTTAATTAATGAAGCAACGGCCATGCAGGCAAATATTGCAAGTCAGGTAAATACTGCTATTACTTATTAATATTCCAACCATAACCTTCCTCTTTTTGAGGAAGGTTTTAATTAATTAGTGATGAAAAAAATTACACTATTAGGCTTCCTTTTGTTGATTGCATTTCAACAAAGTTATGCCCACACCATTAATTACACCCTGGATAAAATGAATGATGGCGAGGTTTTCTGGCAATATTTACGCGAAGGATTTTTGCATATTATTCCACTTGGGTTAGACCATATTTTATTTATCCTCTGTGTATTTTTTCTCAATACCAACCTAAAAAAAATTGTATTACAGGCAAGTATGTTTACACTTGCACATACCATTACACTTGGCTTAAGTATGTATGGTATTATTAATCCACCCAGTGGTATTGTTGAACCGATAATTGCACTTTCCATAGTTTTTCTTGCAGTGGAAAATATATATGCGCAACAAGTTAAACCTTGGCGACTAATTATGGTGTTTATTTTCGGATTAGTACACGGCATGGGTTTCGCCGGTGCATTAAATGATTTGGGAATGCCTGCTTATGCCTTTAGCACTGCTTTAATAAGTTTTAACATCGGTGTTGAACTCGGGCAGCTGGCTATCATTTTTGTGATGTATTTTTTAGTTAGCAAACAATTCAGTTCTGCCAAATGGTATAGAAGTAAACTGGTTATTCCTACATGTATGATAATAGCCGTAATAGCCGGATACTGGACCCTGGAACGTTTTTTAACATTGTAAAATCCAAATGTAAATTTTCTTCGTAAATGTTATTATGCAAGCAGCAATTCAATATCAACAAAAACAAGAATCATTATCAGTTTTATTATTACTGATTGTGGTGTTGACCTTGCTGCGACCTATAACGCCTTTAATCACCGATTCCATTGCGCATCATTTTTATGCGCAGCAACATGAACAATTGCACCGAATTGGTATAAATCACCTCGAAAAGGATATTCAAGCTGCTAACGAAGCACAAAGTTCAGCTGAAAAAAAAGGAATTGGATTTGAGCAGATATTAGTTTTCTTTCTGCAATTCATTTTATCACCCGCAATAGCAATTTTCTCTATTATACTATTTAAGGAACCTAAATGTTGGCAACTGTGTACATCTAAAAAGCCAACGTTACAACCTCCGGATGCAAACTTTGTAGTCTGCCCGGACAACACAACACAAGTTGTTAAGGTTGTTTAAGGTTAGCAAAATTAAAGGCAGACTATCTTCTTCATCATTTAGCATACAGGCGGCAGTGTGGCTGCACTGCCGCTTTTTTATTGCCTTTACTTTGTAAAACCTCAATTATGCATACTTTTTGTAAAAAATACAATAACTATATTGTTTTGTTATTACTCACATTTTCTCAGACTGTTTTTGCTCACAATGGCAGCATTCAGGGAAATATTTCACAACAATCAAATGGGCAACCAGTTTCTGATGCCTTAATTTATGTAACTGAATTATCAACTACCACATTTACCAATACATTTGGCAATTATAACATAATCGATTTACCCAAAGGAACTTATCATCTGTCAATTGTGCATATTGGTTTTGAACAACTAACTGCAGAAATAACAGTAACAGATGCGACAACTTCTACCGCAAATTTCGTATTAACCGAAGTACCTATTTCACTTGATCAAGTTGTAGTTCGTTCAACTCAAACAGACCAAATGCGTGCTGTAAATGTGTTGGATATGCAATTGCGACCAACAGAAAATGCGCAGGACTTATTGCGTTTGGTACCTGGATTATTTATTGCACAACATGCTGGAGGCGGAAAAGCGGAACAAATATTTTTAAGAGGTTTTGATATCGACCATGGAACAGATATTAGTGTAAATGTTGATGGTATTCCGGTAAATATGGTAAGTCATGCACATGGTCAAGGATATGCAGATTTGCATTTTTTAATACCGGAAACCGTGCAGTCCTTTGATTTTTTGAAAGGTCCTTATTACGCAGGTTATGGCGATTTTGCAACAGCTGCGGCAGTAAATTTTAAAACGAAAAACTATTTGGACAATAATACCATTAAAGTGAGTGCAGGACAATTTAATACCTTGCGCACCTTATTAATGATGCAATTGCCATTAGCAGAAAAAACGACATCAAAATCATCTGCTTACATTGCCGGCGAATACCAAATTACGGATGGCCCGTTTGCAAGTCCTCAGGATTTTACTAGAGCTAATATTTTTGGAAAATACCATACCTCCATACGCAATAATACCATTTTACAATTGAGTGCATCCACATTTAGCAGCAGATGGAACGCATCAGGACAAGTACCACAACGTGCAATTGATATGGGTTTGATAGATAGATTTGGTGCAATCGATGATAAGGAAGGCGGAATTACGAGCAGGTCTAATGTTAATATAGAACTAATTAAAAGTCTAAATACAAATACCGATATTTCGAATCAAATTTATTTTAGCGATTATCAATTTGAATTATACAGCAATTTTACTTTCTTTTTAGAAGATAGTATTAATGGTGATATGATTAAACAAAAAGAGCATCGACGTTTATATGGATATAAATCGAAACTATCAAATGAAACTATTGTAGCAGGTAAATTGCTGAATACTGAAGCCGGCATTGGATTCAGGTATGACAAAAGTATGGAGAATGAATTGTCGCATGTTGCAGAACGCGAGTTATTATTAAATCGCTTGGCGTATGGCAATATTTATCAAACTAATGCCTTTGTTTATATAAATGAAAAATTGCAACTTACTGATAGGTTGGCTGTAAATGCGGCATTGCGATACGATGTTTTCAATTTTGCTTACAACAATTTAATGGATAGTAGTTATCAATTCAACAGTGTTGATGATGGCATTTTATCCTATAAATTAAATTTCGATTATACGATTAATAACAATCTTGGTATGTATTTACATACAGGAAAGGGCTTTCATTCAAACGACAGCAGAGTGGTAGTCGCGCAAAATACATTACAAACATTGCCTGCTGCCTATGGTGCTGATTTAGGTTTGCAGTTGAAACCATACCGTAATTTAATTTTGAATCCTGCAGTATGGGTATTGTATTTAGAACAGGAATTTGTTTATGTTGGTGATGCAGCAGTAGTTGAAGCAGGAGGTAAAACATTACGCAGAGGACTTGATTTATCTGCCCGTTGGGAGTTAACCGATTGGTTGTTTATTGATGTAGATATCAATTATACTTTAGCTGAATTAATTGGTTCCCCCGAAGGTGAAAATTATATTCCACTTGCAGCTGATTTGACTTCAATTGGGGGAGTGAATATTCGAACCGATAATGGATGGAGTGGCAGTTTGCGCTACCGTTATATGGATGATCGTCCGGCAAATGAAACAGGTTCTGTAATTGCAGAAGGCTATTTTGTAAATGATGCTGTAATTAATTATACAACAAAAAATTATGCTTTGGGAATTGAAGTGCAAAATTTATTTAATGTAGATTGGAATGAAGCACAATTTGATACGGAAAGTCGTTTATTGGATGAACCTGCACCTGTGAGTGAATTACATTTTACTCCTGGTACTCCATTTTTTGCAAAAGGAAGTGTGAGCTTGTTTTTTTAAGTAATAGGGAAAGTGCTGTATTTTGTTAATGGTTTTAGAATGTCAGCACTTTTCCATTTTTATGTATTAATTGTTTTGCTGTATTCCAATCCGGAAATTTTTCAGCAACATAAGAATAGGTTAAAAGTTTATCAGCAATTGATTTAGATTGTTTCATTGCTTTTAAATGTTCACCTGAGCGGGCGAAATTTTTCATGGCTTCTTCATTTTCCCAAGCGCTCAGCGTGTAATGGTCGTTCCAAAATCCACGGTTTGTCATACGGATGAAACCGGGAGATTGCTGTGCCTGACGCATGATTTTAAACCCAAAATAACTAAGACGGAAAAAATACAATGGTTTCCGCAAGTGTAGATATGTGACAGTAATTATCATAAAAAGAGTTTGCCTTTTCAAAGATAATTACGATAAGGGTAAATATAAAGTGATACCCAAAACGTCCTTAAATGCGGGGTTCTGAACATCAGCTTCGAGAAAATGTATTAATGCTGGTGTATATTTCACAATATTTGAATTTTTAACACGTCACCACCTCTATGATGCAGGCATTAGGCAGTTTACCAAAAGGAGCAGTCCTTAGCAGAATAAAACAAACACCGAATTATACCTCCAGCGGTTTTGAAAATTTATCCCATACACCTACTATGGCTGAAGGGCATAACTTTTTTAAGGTGATGCGGGCATTTATGAATAAGCCGAAAGGTGCCGTTCCGTCTTCAGTAATTCCATCTATACAAAACGATTTAAACCGGCTGCCGGACGGCAATCCTGCTATGGTATGGTTTGGGCACTCTTCTTATTTATTAAAAGTGGAAGGTAAAAATATTTTAGTAGACCCTGTATTTAGCGGAAATGCATCACCGTTTTCGTTTATGGTTAAGGCATTTGATGGAAGTAATGTTTATCATGCAGATAATATGCCTGAAATTGACATTTTAATTATTACACATGATCACTACGATCATTTAGATTATCACACAATTAAGGCATTGAAGCTAAAAGTGAAACAAGTAGTTTGTTCATTAGGAGTGGCTCCTCATTTAATTAAATGGGGATATGATGCAACAAAAATTACGGAGCTGTATTGGGGTGAAAAAACAACTATTCAAAATATTCAATTAACAGCTGCCCCAGCCAGGCATTTTTCGGGCAGAACCATTATTCGTAACCGCAGTTTGTGGAGCTCGTTTATTTTAAAAACCGAATCGCACCAGATTTATATTGGAGGTGATTCCGGTTATGACTCACATTTTAAACAAATAGGAAAAGATTTCGGGAAATTTGATTTGGCGATTTTGGAATGTGGCCAATATAACCCTGCCTGGAAATATATTCACATGATGCCGGAGGAAACTGTGCAAGCGGCAATTGATTTAAATGCCGACATTTTTATTCCGGTTCATTGGGGTAAATTCGATTTGTCGCTACATCATTGGACCGAGCCAATAGAGCGAGCTACAGCGCATGCACAAAAACTTAATGTACCATATTTTACACCTTTAATTGGTGCCATTACACAACTGAAAAACGAAGTGCCATCCTCGCCTTGGTGGAGAAATGTCAAGTAATTATTTTGACACGAAACAGATTAAGTTCGAGGATAATAATCGATATATTGATTACGCTTCGATAATTATTATGTGAATTAGAATTACCTTATTTAAGGTGCACTTTATTCGCTTAGTTTTCAGACAAGGAAAATTGTAAGGTATCAGACCCTGAAATAGCCTCAAAATAAATTAATCCCTGATCCAGTGTATAATAGCGTTTTAAAGTTGAAGATGTAGTAGTGTCGACTCTACTATCGATAAAGTCAAGTGTAGTATGTTCAATATTATTAATGATTAAACCAGGTACTATATTGCCATTTAAGTCTTTAATAGAGTCCAATTCAGCTTTTCCGGTAGCATGAACTAACATTAAATATGCAGTATCGGCAATACCTTTAAACGATACCGATAAATTTGAATTGCCATCAAAAAATGATAAAATTTTTGTAGTATCAAAGTTACCTTTTAGTTCAACTACTTTTCCAGGTCCTACAGGTTCAAATAATGATTGTTTTAATAACTGAATTTTGTTATTGGTGAACCATTTTTCAACCGCATAATTCATGGGTATTGAGTCCGAATTTAACCAATAGGTGGTAATTGCCACTGTAGTATCATTGATAATTTGACTGCTTTGTTTCAAAAATACTTTTATTTGGAGTGTATCTGAGTTGTTTATATAGGTGCGATATCCGCTGGAGGGGATACCTGCAGTTAGATAATCTTTAACCGATATATTGTTTTTTTGCTCTTTTGAGCAGGCTGTTAAAGCTAGGCATATCCCAATTACTGCTATAATTTTCATCAAGTCAAAATTACAAAAACCCTTAATATCCATGGATTTTGACTAAATTGATGTGGAGGCTGAACTTCCACAAAAAAACAAAATTCAATGGCAGTAAGTGTTTCAGCCTGTGTGACTTATGTCATTGTCGTTTTCGGCGTTATGTTGTATCTTTGATAGGTCATCAATGTCGATGGCGCTCAACTTTAATATGCAGCAGAAACAGTCCGTTAAATTTATAAATCGAGATAAGAGTTTGTTTTACCAGACAGTTAAAGAGAATGTAAATAAGTACTTCACCGATAATCATATATCCAAATTTGGCAATAGTACGATGTATATCAAGTCGTTTGTGTTGCTTACAGCATACATCGGAGCTTTTGCTTTGATTTTAGCTTTTAATCCACCATTTATAGTAAGTATGTTGTTATGGTTTTCCATGGGCATTTCTGTCGCCGGTGTTGGTATGAGTGTAATGCACGATGCTAATCACGGTGCTTATGCTGATAACAAATACGTGAATATGATGATGGGTTACACCCTTAATTTATTAGGAGGAACTGTACATAACTGGAAATTACAACACAATATATTACATCATACTTATACCAATATTACCGGTTTAGATGATGATATTGATGATAAGGCAGGTATGCGTTTTTCACCACATAATACCTGGAAACCTAAACATAATTTTCAGTATGTATACGCATTTTTCTTATATGGTTTAATTACTTTGTATTGGTGTATTGCCAAAGATTTTGCTCAGTTTTCAAAATATACCGCAAATGGTGTAAATGCAAATTCTAGGTCGGCAAATATTATTATGTTTATTAAATTGATATTCCTGAAAGCAGGTTACTTCTTTTTATTTCTTGTAATGCCAACAATGTTTTTTGAAATACCTTTTATCCAGGTGTTAACCGGCTTCCTTATCATGCATTTTGTTGGCGGAATGATATTATCGGTTGTTTTCCAATTAGCACATACTGTAGAAGGAACTTCACACCCAATGCCTTCAAGCGATGGCACTATTGAAAATTGCTGGGCTATTCATCAATTGAATACCACCATGAATTTCTCCAGAAAAAATAAATGGTTATCATGGTATGTTGGAGGATTAAATTTTCAGGTGGAACATCATTTATTCCCTAAAATTTGTCACGTGCATTATCCTGAAATTGCACCAATTGTTAAAGCAACCGCCGAACAATTTAATATTCCTTACCTGGAAAGTAAAACTTTTGGGTCTGCATTACAATCGCATATTAAAACACTAAAACGCCTAGGCAAAATGCCGGTTTTAGATGAAATTATGGGTTGATTTTATAACTCAAACGTTTTAATAAACTTGACTGTTACTGCCTGATTGTCAACTACAGGTAAATGTGGGTCTAATCGTGTCACATCAGTATTGGTGCCCTGGTTATAGACGATAAATAAATCTGTGCCTTCCTTTGGATTATAACGGAAACGTAAATTTGCGCTGACTAAATCTGACAAGTCATCATATTGCACATAAAAACGCAACGATACTTTTGTTGTGAAGTTATAGGTTACATTCCATCGAATTAAATTACTTACGAATTGAGTGCTTACTGTATCAGTTAAATAAGTGTCAAAGTTGATATTGTTAAATTCGTAGTATAAGGAGAAATTAAGATGTGCATTTATATAATAATTAATATTTGGCATTAAAGTCAATTTCTGACCACTGTAAAATCCACCATACACACCAATAAGTGCTAGTCGCAACGCTGATTGTGAAGGCGAATAAATTTCCAATGAATTATTCCAATTGGTATAAGTTCCGGCTGCAATGGCATTATTTTCATCCAATTCCCAATCAAAAGGTAATGAATCTATTTTATACTCAAATAGCGAAAAATTAATTTCCATTCCATTTTTAAACTGAACGCCAGGCCATAAATCTATTGCATGCGTTTCCCTTTTGTGTGTATCAAATCGCCAACGATAATTATTAGTGGAAATCAAATACATATATTGCAATTTACTTGATTCAGGAAGACGAACACGGTAGGTAAGTTGTGTGCGGCTATTACCATAATTATTATCATCAATAAATCCCATATCAGGTCGAATTTCTTTGCCAAGAAAATCTAAGGTGCTATTGTAAGTAAACCCGGTTACAGCTGATTTAAAAACACCGAGATGTAAATAACTGGCATCAATAAAATCATTGGCCTGTAAATTAATGAGTGTACTGGCAACACCGCCTTCAACAGTAAACTGCTGATTAAATCTTTTCACAAAATCTAACCCTACCGATTGGTTAGAAGTATTGGATGTGTCGGTATTTATTTTATTGGTAATAATTCCTCCTACAAAACTTCCTAATGAGTCGATATCTTTTCTGGTGCGCAATACAGTAAAATTGTGTGGTGAAATACCCTCATCTGCAATGCCTAATGTTTGCATATTTAAGGCACCCATTTGCCATCCGTTCGCTTTTCCGGTTAATCGTGCACCACCAATAATGGGCACTATCAATCCATTTTCACGGCCAATTTTTCTGGAAATAAATAAAGTATTTCCCGAAGGAAATCCGAAACTCAGATTGTTAGCAGATTCCAAAAAGAAACTTCGTTTTTCAGGAAGATTTACTTCGTATTTCGAGAGATTTATAATGCGGTCATCAACTTCAGCTTGTGCAAAATCAGTATTGAGCGTTAAATCTAATGTCAGGTTTTTGGTGATGCCATATTTAGCATCAATACCAATATTGCTGATTATTTTATCTACAATTTCAATATCATCAAAATTTTTGCGTTGCATAAATTCCGTTTGCGCAACATAGGCCGTGGAGTCTGCATTTAAAATATTAAACCGATTAAAATTTGCAATCGCATAAGGACTAATATAAAAAGGTGTTCTGCTCACCAGGTTGGTAAAAACAACTTCTCTTGCAAACGATAAATTAGACCATGCGCCTTGTGTTGAAGGGTCGCAGGGAGGTGAAGTAATAAGTTCGTTTTTGCGTTTAATCATTCTGGAAATGCGAATGCCCATAATTACTTCACTTTTAGTTTCAAATCGCAGCGATGAAAATGGAATTCGATATTCAGTAGAATATCCATAAGGTTGAATAGCAGTTACTGCATCCCAATAGGTATTGTAAGAGTCGTTACTCGAAGTGCCATCTTGCGAAAATGTGGCATCCCAACGCGCGTCAAGTGTATTAGCTAAAAATCCCAAACCAGTTGTTTTATCGCGATAGGTATCAATTATTACACCTGTGCCATCATCGTCGCCCAATGCATAATCTCTATTTAATGCCAAGCGAGTTAAGTTGTCGGGCTCAGTATCAAAACAAGTTATGCCAACATATAAATAATCGTCGTTGTACACTATTCTGTAAATCGTTTTCTCGGTTGCTGCAGCACCTGCTTGAGGGGATTGTTGCATAAATGCATCTTCAGATGGTGTAAGTTGCCAAACCTGTTCATCTAGTTTACCATCCAACACAATGTCATCGGTAATTCGATAGGGTTTATAGGGTTCCTGTCCGTAGGAAATGCAATAAGATAAACAAAAAACTGCCGAGACAAATAACACGATACGCATCATGTAATATTGGGTTGTTTTGGGTATGCCTGAATAATAATTAGGTATAAAAATACTGAATTCCAAAATACTCTTTAAGTTTTGAAGGTTGTTCCGTATTCGCAGGTCCAGCGTTGCTTATTTTTCTGCTGATTTTCAGGTAGTAATTAAATAAAAATGCGCCACATGTTTTGTATTACATGTGGCGCATTAATAAAAGGTATTATTTCGAAGAGAATTTTTCCAATATAGGTTTTACTGCATCTTTATGAACTGTAAATGACATCATTTTTAATTTCACATAATCTTCACTCACATATAAGTAGCCAAAGCTCGGACTAGCAGCTCCACAATTCCGTGATCCAGAACCGCTGTCCTTATATAAAAACCAAGTTTTTCCATCCTGTTCTTTATACCCAACTAAATGCATAGCATGATCGTCGGTAGTTGAGCCATTATTAAATCGCAACTGACGTGCAGCATCGTTAATATATTCACTGCTAATATCCCAGGTAGGTATTACAGCAATATTATTGTAGCTATCCCAACCCGGTTCAGAAACATCACCACCTATGCTGATACTATAACCGTTTTTTAATGCTGTTTTGATGGTAGACATAAAATCTGTCGCCGGTAAATTATAATAGGTTGCATCATTCCACCAATTATCCGGAACATCATATTCAGCTTGCGTATAAAATGGTTTTTGCATTAAACTCATAAAATCCACATAATTATTCATGTCGAGTTTTAATACATTTTTTACGAATTCGAGCGGGGTATAATTTTTATTTTCCCATGATACTGAAATAGGTGGTTCGCCCATATAAAAATTCAGGATTGCCTTAACGGAATTTACTACTTCATTTTCATTCCAGTTATTATTGGTTTTCACACCTTGTAAATAGGCCTGCAGTTCTTTAAACATTGTTTCATGGTTATAAAAGGATGCAGTGGAAGTTTTTCCTTTATAATTATCGTAAGGAACAATGCCGTATTGTTTAATCATATTGGTAGTGCCGTTTGTTTCACTGCCTTCACCAAAATACATATCGCCGCGATGTGCTACAAAATATTTTGCGCGTTCAACATATTGCCAATACACCACATACATTTCACTTAATTTAATTTCATTTCCGCTAGTGCGTTTTGTTTCACTTTCGAAAAATGAGATAGTTGAAAAACACCAGCAGGTATTGGTATTCCCCTGACTAACAGGATTGCCATGCCAAATCGTGTTATACGATTTAGGGTCTTTAGGAGCGTTAATACCTGTGCCATCTATTTTAAAGAGACGGGCATCTTTTGTTGTTTTAGATGATTCACTTTTGTTGACATCAGGCAAAATAACATCCTGATAATAATTGCCTTTTGGCTCGCGATATTCTGCCTTTTCGGGTTGTTGGGCAAACAATGTAGTGGCTGTAAAAAGACAACCAAAGCCCATTACAAAATATTTCATGTTGTAAAGTTTAGTCGACTCAAAATTACTTGTTTGATTTTGAGAATTACTACAAATGGAAGCTAAATTCTGTTAAAAAACAATACGATTATCTTAAAAACTGCCAATATATTTTACGGAAGAAATTCAGAAAATTGTATACCAATTGAGCGTGTATGGGTTCTTTAACAGATGCCCAACTTTCAGGAAACGAATAGCCCCAGTAGCGCATAAAAGGCCCAAAAACAAATTTGGCTCTGCGTTTTGCCTCATCAGAAGTATAATAGCTCCAAAAATCTGCTTTTTTCTCAGGTGTTTTGTTTGCCTGAGGCAGGTCTCTTGTTATAGGAAGGCCAACTGCTGTAAATACTTTGCGATAATCTTCAACAAGATGTTCGAAGCGTATAAGATGGGCCATTTTTTTGTGATGGATGATACTCCAATTACTATATGGCCACTTAAAAAATTTCAAAAAGTAAGTTTCAAAATCGGCGTTATTTTGAATAATAAATTGATAACGCACGGCATCTCGGTTTTTTGCTAACGATTTTCTCAACCATTTGCCAGGGCGTTTTCTGCCTGAAGAAAATCGTTGGTCTAAATCGTTTTTGTATTTAAAATACATGCTCACCGTTTGATCCAATGGATTTCGCACACTACCTATGGCCTGATACTTTTTTTCAGCAGGGGAAGCCTTGCGCAGGAAATCATCGTAAGTCGCGTGTTTATTTAAGAAGGGCTCACAACCGTATTGCTCCCTTATTTCCTTAGAAATAGCACTGGTGGCTGTAAGCGGCAGCTCAACAAAAATAAATTTATAACGGTGATCAATAACCATGGTAATTGTCGATTTTCGCCACAAAAATAAGGATAAAACAGCTTATTCTCTCACTGAAATTAAATGCAAAACCCAAGAGATTATATTGCCATATTAATTGGCATTGGCATCTATAAATGTCAGTAAATGTGTTTTTACATCATCAGGTAAAAATCCACCAAAAAACACGGTACCCATATCATGCAAATAAAGTGGGTAAAAGTGGTAGGTGTAAGTAACTTCCTGAGCAGCTAATACTGCTGCCAAAGCCTCACCTTGCGATGCGGGAACAGTAAAATCTAATCCGCAATATTGTAATAAGGTTGGCGGTGAACTTGGATTCACGAAGGTAATCGGACTGGCATTTATCCAGGCTGTTGTGTCAGATAAATAGGTGGTGCCGGTCATATTTTCAACAAGCGGCGTTAAATCCGGCGTGTATAAAAAGTGATCTGCAGTAAGGTCTGTTGGACCTGCTAAACTAATTGCAGCTTTAATTGCCCCATCGGTGTTGTTGTTATAGGCAGTGTACAATGCTAGATGTCCGCCGGCACTATGTCCTGCTATAATAATCTGGTCGGGTGAAATAACAAATTCAGCACTTTTTGCAATAAGTAAATCCAAAGCAGCTCTGATATCTGCAATTTGGTCCTCGTAAGTTATTCCTATGGCGGCATTGGCATAACGATAATTGACATTTGCGTATGCAAAATCATTTCCTTTTAAGGCCGATAAAATAACGGTAAAGTCCGCTTTATCACCTGTATTCCATCCTCCACCGTGAATAAAAACTAAAATTTTTGTATCTGAATTTCTATTCGCTGGCAGATATAAATCAAAACGTTGTTGCGGGTCGTCGCCATATTGAATTTCATAAATATTCTCTTCTACTAAAGGGCCGGTAACTCCATCATCATCAGTACATGATGCGAATAAACCAATTAATGCAAGGGCAAATACAATTTGTTTTTTCATAAATAAGGAGAAGTGCTTTTAGGTTGACAGTTGAAAATAAAAAGGCCAATTACTTGCTTGATAATTTAGGCACTTATACGAATTTCCGGTAAATAGGTTACAAAAACTATTCCAAAAATAACAATTTAAGTGTTTAAACAGCTTATATTGCTTCATCTAGGACTTTATATAAACTATCCCAGGTATAATATTTCGCTGCAGTTATTTTACTTTGTTTGGCGATGTTTTCCCATTTATTTTTATCGGTTAATAAGTCGGAAACATATTCGCCAAATGTTTGCACATTATCAGTAATTAATATATCTTTTTCATGTTGCACTTGTAAACCTTCTGCACCAATTGTAGTACAAACCATTGGAATACCTCGACACAAACCATTAATAGTTTTTACCTTCATACCGCTTCCGAAACGCAAAGGAATAATATTGATTTTACATTTCGTAAAATAGGTTTCTAAATCGACTACAAAACCAGTTATATGAATATCCTGAAACTGTTGACTCATTTCAATTAGCCGTTGGTCAGGGTTTTTACCTATAATGTATAATTTTAATTCCGGAAATTGTTGTTTGAGTTTTGCCCAACATCCTTGGACAAACCAAATTAATCCCTCTATATTAGCTTCCCATGTTAGTGTTCCGACATAAACCAAACTATTTTCTAAAGTATCAAAATCAGGAATAGGTATTTTAATTTGGTCATCTTCACCAATATGTAAATAATCGCGAAATTTCAGTTTGCGTTTTTCGGGATTAGGTTCGTGAATTTCATTGTCATTTGTTCCGCCTAAAACTATATCGGCTTGTGCTACATACCGCAATTCCCATTTTTTTATCCTATTAGCTTCTGCATTAATTACTAATTTTTTAATCGGATTGGTTTCTACCTCCGCATATCGACTCCAAATTAAATATTCGGCATTGTGTGAGCGGAAAATAACTTTGCCTTTGAAATTTTTGGGAACATATTGCATTACTTCATAATGTTCCGCAATTATTACATCATAGTCATTCGCAATTTCCTGAATTTTACGATGCATGGAAGGGGAATAATTTCTAAACATATTAATGGAGATTCCCTTCACATAACTTTTAATCAAATTGACAGGATTACGTTCAACATTTAATACTTCAAAATAATAATTGGTTATACCGGTATCTTCCAAAAATGCGTCTTTATATTTTACATCTTCACCTTTTAAAAAACAAGCAAAAAATACGTCGTGGTTTTTATGCAGGTAAGAAATTAATTTGTACGAATTAAATAAACTTGCTCCGTGGTTAGCAGGGAAGGGGAGATGTATGGTAATATGTAATACTTTTTTGCGTTGAGGCATTGGTCTTGTATTGAGGTGTTAAAATCCGTCCAAAATTAACGCGTTATTCGATATTAACACATGTCAAAAGTGTGTATAAACCTTCTATTTTGGGCTATTTCCATTGGTTTTACCTCCAGAATTGTAAATTTTAATAAAAAATTGGTTTTTTTTCACCAAAAATGCCATTTTTGCCATGCTAAAGTCATCTTTACCCCAATAAACCTGTTAAAACATAACCATTTCTCAAACTTTTTAATATTTTCACAAAAAAAATACTATGAAAAAAACTGTACTTAACAAAAATGAAAGGCTCCTCGCTTATTCTGCCATGGCTGCGGCTATGGTTGCAGCTATACCTGATGCTAATGCTGATATTGTATATGTAGATATTCCTGACGTTACGCTGGAATTAGGTGATTTTACCACTGCTGAATTTGATGGTGACGGAGTTGTTGATTTTGCTTTTGGACTTTCATCAGGCAATAGTGGTGATTGGACATTTATTCGCGCCTTTGGTTCAATTAGCTTTTTGACCTATGGTAATGCAACCAATATGTTTATTGGATATAGCGGTGCTATTTTACCTTATGGCAGCGCATTGGGTTCCGGCGCATTGATAGGACCTGATGCTTCTTTTGTGGAAGGTCTTTATAATCAGGTGTTTATGGCTTCTATTTATTCCGGAATTACTTATGGCCAATTTGGCGACGCAGAAGATCATTACCTCGGCTTTAAATTTGATATTGGTGGCGAACTCCACTATGGTTGGGTACGTGTTAATTGCACAGTTGGGCCTGTTACATTGACAGTTCGCGACTGGGCTTATGATGATGAAGCAAATACACCAATTATAGCAGGTGCAACTGCAACACCACTTCCGGTTGCAAACTTTGAAGGTGATGCCATTATTGTTGATGAGACAGCTGCGTCAACAACTGTTACTGTAATGTTGGATATAGCAGGAGATTGCAGTGTTGACTTGGATGTGAATGATGCGCTTACTACCGCAACCAACGGAGTAGACTTTACCATGTCAGACCCAACTGTTGCCACATTTGCCGGTGGTGTTACTACCTTGAGTTTCGATATTACGCTTACCGATGATTTAGATTTTGAAGGAACAGAATCTATTGTAATTGATATTAATAACCCGGTTGGATGTGAAATTGGTGCTGCTTCTCAATATGCCATCGTGATTGATGATAATGAGGTTCCACTTCCTGCACTTGTTAATATGGATGGCACTGCAGTTGCGCTGTCCGAATCAGGAGGTTCCGGTTCGGTTGGTATTAATATTTCGGAAACATCAGATTGTGTTGTTGAATACGCATTAAATGCCGGCGGAACAACTGCTACTGAAGGTTCCGATTTTACCTATACTACCGGAAGTGTAACATTTGTCGATGGTGGTGCATTAACGCAATCATTTGACTATACGATAATTGATGATGTAGAAGTTGAAAGTACAGAAGATATAATATTCGAAATTACCGGCGTTACAGGCACATGTGCAATTGGTTTAATTACTGAATCAAGTGTTGCTATTATAGATAACGATGTTGCACCTGTTGTAGGTGAAGTTTCTCTTACAGAAGTTGCGGGTACCGTAGAAGAAATTGCTACTACTTTCACAGGCACTGTTGAAATGGATGAGGCAAGTGATTGTACCGTTACTTTAAATGTAAATGCAGGAGCATCTACTGCAACTAACGGTGAAGATTTTACTTTTAGTGAAACTATTTTAACATTTACTGAAGGCGGAGCAACTACACAAACTTTTGATGTAACAATTAATGCCGACGTCGAAATTGAGCCTGATGAAACCGTAGTTGTAGAAATTACATCAATAGATGGTAGTTGTACTTTAGACGAAACAGCTGATGCTTTATCGTTAGTAATTGTAAATAACGACTTTATTGATATTCATGAATTTAGTAACGCAGGTATACAATTATATACATTTAATAATCAGGTAATGTTGCAGTTTGAAAATGCTTCATCTGCGGATGGTGCAGGCTTCCAGTTACTAGATGCTACAGGTCGAATTGTATTTGATGCAAGTAATCTTGTTTCCGAAAATACCTTTACACTTAATACACTGCCAACAGGAGTTTATGTTGCACGTGTTGTAATTAATGGAAAGGCTTTGGACAAACAAGTTTATTTAAATAATTAATTATCAAACAACTTAAAATAGAAGCTGCCTCAAAAGGGCAGCTTTTTTTATTACTGCTAAGACTTACCTCGGCGCTATACCCGGAGTGAGCTGGTTCCCGATGAATTCGTGAAAAGTGGTAAATAATGTTGGGGCGATTGTCAATTGCGAGGTGGAAATAAACTGTACTATTCGTTAGGATGAAATTCCTGCATCAAAATACATTAAAAAAATAAATTAAAAAGAGGCGGCTTATTTCAATCTTCGTTTAATGGCTTCGCCGATATTTTTCATTCGGTGCAAATTAAACAACAAGGCAAGCACAATCTTTATAGGAAAAGAAATATAATAGTACGCGATCATTAATGGGTTGGCATTTATTTTTTTCACTTCATAACCGTACTGCTCCATGTAGTTGCCACAAATTTGCTGGCAAAAATAAATTTCGCCTTTATTGAGACCACCTTTTTCCCAATTGCCTGCGCGTTCAGTTTTTATACCAAAAGCATCAGGTTTGTCCGCTTCATTACTGGAGCCAACTTGTGGAATCATGAGCATGTCAGGAGTGAAATCTATTTCCAGAAATTGACATAACGCTTTTATTTCAGCTTCAGAATCGTTAACCATACGCTCAAAAATCATATTATGTACTTTCGGGTGGTCCTTAAATCTTGCTGCAGCACGTATACTCGAATTCCAAAGTTTGGAAATGGTTATTGGGTGGTAATTAATTTTTAATCGACGTTGTTCTTTTTTGGTCATAAACCCAGCACCCATTTTTCTGCGCTGCCATTTACGTTTTTGACTTAACATAACACCACGTGGGTCGCGCACCATATTTACGATTTTTGCACCCGGAAACAATTCCAGAATTTCTGCAATGTAAAAAACATCCTGAGGCGTTTTTTCGCAAGGAATGGATTTGCCGTGTTGTTGGGTTTCAAAAAATAAGAAACCATTTAATACGGCGTGAGGATAAATTGGACCAACAATGGTATCCACTATTTTTTTAGCATCAACAGCGTGTTTATTCGCATTCATTTGCGATAAATAGCCATCGCGCTGAATAAATAATAATTTGGATGCCAGTGTTATTGCGCTTTCTTTACTAATGGCATTGGTCTTGTCTTCAGTGCTCCACAATTGTTCGAAAAAATGCAATTCTTCCAACATATAAATATGTGGATGGTTGCCCAAAACCCTGCGCATCATGGTAGTTCCACTGCGCGAATTACCAACTATAAAAATTACTTTTTCAGACACTGCTGCACTCATTTCTTGTGTAAAATTAATTATTTAGTGCCAACTAGTTCGTCTAATGAATTTTGTGCAACATAATGATAACCTGGTCTGGCTTTAGCATAAATACTTTTTGCCAATTCCCCTTGTCCTGTATTTATCATCGCTTTGTACAATGGCATTAAAAATTTCCTTCTTCCAACACTATTTAAAAATTCATCCATTTCTGCATAAGCTGTTGTATATTTTGCTTTGATGGATAATTCATACCAGGCATCAGCAATTTCGCAATTACCTGTTCCTGTAAATTTAAATTGTTTATCCAAAGCGCCCATTTTTTCTAATGAAGTATTATCAGGCAACTGATAAATAAATCGCAACCATTCATGGGTTGTCCAATTGGTGGTAACTAATGTATTTGCTGCGGCTCCTTCATTAAATTTTTTCACCTGAGCATCAACTAAATCAAAACGCACAGATACCGGTTTGGTAATGTTTGATGGTATGCCGGGACCATAAATCCAGGCATTAATATCTACATCAGCATAAGCTGCTTTGTTTGGCTCTATTAAATTCGAATTTAAGTATTCAACAAATGCTTCTGTCGTCATTACTTTAAATGCATTACTGGTAAAATAAGCATTAATAAAAACATCCCATTTTGCGCGACCTACTTTACTTTCTAGTAATCGCAAAAAGAAGGCACCTTTGTTATAGGCAATATCGCTAACACCTTCATCAGGGTCACGACCTTCTAACTTTAATTTTAAATGTGTATCCGGATTGGTTTCACCAAAATCTTTAACTGTTTCTACCAAGCCGTCATATTCTAATACTTGTAACATGTCAGCATAATCTTTTCCATACACTGCTTCCATGATTCTGTTTTCAAAATAAACGGTAAAACCTTCATTTAACCAGAAGTCGTTCCAAGTAGCATTCGTTACTAAATTTCCGCTCCAGCTATGCGCTAATTCATGTGCTACCAGGGCAACTAAACTTTTATCTCCGGCAATAATGGTTGGTGTCGCAAAAGTAATTCTAGGATTTTCCATACCGCCAAATGGGAAACTTGGTGGTAATACAATCACATCATAACGACCCCACTGATATTTACCATAAAGCTGTTCGGCTTTTTCTAACATTGTTTGCATGTCGCTCAGCTCTTCTGCGCAAGCAGCAACAAATGATTTCTCTGCGTATACGCCTGTTTCGGTACCTACAGACTGGAAACCTAAATCGCCAACAGCTAAACTCATTAAATACGAAGGAATAGGTTGCTCCATTTTGAAATGGTAAATACCATCAGGAGCAGTTTGCTGAGGATTTTCAGCACTCATTAATGCCATCATACCAACAGGCACTTGCACAATAGCATCAAATGTAAATCTAGTTCCCGGACCATCTTGTGTCGGAATCCAGGTTCTGCATAAAATAGCCTGCGATTGGGTAAATAAAAATGGATGTTTTTTATCTTTTGTTTGTTGGGCATTCAACCATTGTAATGCGGCAGCACCCGGTGAAGTTGTATAATTAATGGTAACAGTTTTAACCGTTGAATCAATATCAACTGTAAGTGCCTGACCCATAAACGATTGACCGCTTAACGTATCTGCCAAATGGTAAGTTGCTGTTTGACCACCATTTACCGTTACCTGATGAATGGTTAAATCGCGTGTATCAAAAATTACCTTATCGGTATTGGTTTTGTTTTCGATAGTCCAAACGGCCTCTGCCTGAATAGTTTTAGAGGCAAAATCTACATTTGCTTTCCAGCTGAGGTGTTTAACTACAGCGTCGTTGGTTTTGGCAAATGAATGTGGGTCTATAATATGCATAACTTCTTCTTTTTTAGTTGTTGGTGCTTCTGTAGTTGGCTTATCTGATGATTTACATGAGGTAATAAGAATGGCTACTGATAGGCACGTGGTAAATTGTTTTAACATAAAATTGCTTTGCGCAGCAAATTTAGGTAAACATAAGTTGCATGCCAACCTAAGATTGTCAACACCTCAGACACAAAAAAATCTTGGAGAATTAACAAATATTTCTATTTTTGACCTCAAATTTTTAACCACCTATCGACCGCCACAAACAGAAATGCTCCTAACCTTCGTGATTATTTACATGGTGGCAACCATTGCCATCGGGGTTTTCACCAGCAAATTTGTGAAGGGTTCCAACGATTTTGTACAAGCAGGACGCCGCCTTCCACCGTTTTTTAATGCTGCAGCCTTATTCGCCCTATGGTTTGGGAGTGAAACCGTTTTTGGTGCATCCAGTGCATTTTTGGAAGGAGGTCTGTTAAATGTAATTGAAGACCCATTTGGTGCTTCCTTGTGTTTATTGCTGTTTGGTTTCTTTTTTGTGCGCCCGTTATACAGGATGAACCTACTTACTATTGGCGATTTATTTAAAATCAAGTATGGACAAAATGTAGAGTTGGTGAGCAGCTTTTTTATGCTCTTAACATTCTTTGGCTACATTGCCGCTCAGTTTGTGGCGCTGGGAATAATTTTACAGGTTGTATTGTCAGCCGCATCTATAAGCCTATCATTACCTTATGCCATCACCATTTGCGCGGTTATTGTTACAGCGTATACTATGATTGGCGGTATGTGGGCAGTTTCTATTACAGATTTTATTCAAAGTATTTTAATTGTTGTTGGCCTTGTAATTGTTGTAATTTTTGTCGCTAATCAAGCCGGCGGAGTTAGTCATATTATTTCCAGCGCTCCTGAAGATACTTTTAAATTTTTACCGGATTCGCAACCAATAGACATTACCAATTGGATTGGTGCATGGATGGTAATTGGTTTGGGATATATTCCATCACAGGATGTATTTCAACGCGCAAATTCTGCACGCAGTGAAAAGGCAGCGGTTAATTCTACTTACATGGGTGCAATTATGTATTTGGTAATTGCCATGTTGCCGTTATTTCTTGCATTAACTGCAAAAGTGATGTATCCGAATGAAGATTTTAGTGATACACAATCTGTTATTCCCAGAATAGTTTTAGCTCATACACCACTCTGGATTCAAATATTATTTTTTGGTTCATTATTATCTGCAGTATTAAGTACTTGCTCAGGTTCTTTATTGGCACCTGCCAGTATTTTAGCTGAAAATTTTATTAAACCAATTCATAAAACGATTAAAAAAACAGAATATTCCGATAAACATTTTTTATTGGTATTGCGATTAAGTGTAATTGCAATTGCTATAGTTAGTTTTTTAATGACGATGTCTAAACAAAACATTTACGAGTTGGTAGGAGAGAGCGCAACTTTTGGCATGGTATCGCTGCTAGCGCCTATGACTGCCGGGTTGTATTGGAAAAACGTTAATGCACAAAGTGCCATGCTGAGTATGTTCAGTGGACTTATAACCTATGTAATTTTCGAATACATTTATCCTATACAAATTGAAGCATTTATTCCTGCAACAATCATTTCATTTATAGCCATGTATGCAGGACGATTTATTGAAGACAAAAAAGCACCTGCTAATTATGCTTCCGGTTTAGCCAGCCGCTTCATGAAATTCTTCAAAGATTAAAGTATTTATTATAAATACAGTTTCAACAATTAATTTACTACAATAAATTTTTTCCAACGCAATCCTTCATTCGAGTGAATGGATAATACATATTGACCAGCCGGTAAATTTATTTGTTGGTTGAAAGTAGTTATTCCCGGTTGAATTTTATCATGGTATAACGTTAATTGTTTAATGCCTTTCATATCATAAATGCAGATATCAGCAAAGGTAACAACATCAATTTGAATTGTTGCGGATAAAGATGTTGTAACCGGATTTGGTGAAATATCGATTATACTGTGATTGCGAACAAAATCTTCAATGCCGGTAGTTGTATCAACAGGAACATAAGTAGTATCAGCATACTTATAAATTGTTGAACCCGATGCAAATGATAAATAATCGTTTACTTTAAAAAAACGATTGATATTATAACCCCAATTTATATCATGCCATGTTTCACCACCATCTGTAGTTTCTAAAATATCGTATGAACCTGTCCAGCCGGTATCGGGATTTGCGAAACCAATCATTTCAATATATACATATTCTTCATCAATCAATTTCACTTCCCAACTATTGCCATTATCCAACGATTTTAAAAACCTGGTTGTAGAAGTTCCTGTAACATCTGCAATAGCACCATAGGCATGAACACCATCTAGTAGCTGAATTTTCCATACATAATCATTTGGATGACCGGTTGTTACTTTTGTAGTCCAAGTATCACCACCATTTTCAGTATAAAGAATAATGCCTCCCTGGGCCAAATCAGCTGCCTGTCCGGTCACAAAACCATGCATGTTATCCGTAAACTTGATATCCACCATCGAATAAGCCAAACTGCTCATGTCCATATATGTCCACGTTGCTCCGCGGTCAGTGCTTTTAAAAATGTAGGCCGGACCACTCCAAATTCCACTGGCATAAATCGTTGTATCATCTGCAACACTCAATCCACAAATACCGGTGAACGTATGCGGCAACAAATCGCCTATATCCTCCCAAGTATCGCCACCATCAACGGTTTTGTATAATTCGCCGAATAAACTGCCTGCAAAACCAACGTTTTCGTCAAAAAACTCAACTGAACGGAAGTAGGTGCTTTCGCCAAGTTTTAGAACCCAGTTTTTGCCCGCATTTTCGGTTTTATAAATTTCACCATCAGAGCTTACAGCCCAGCCGGTTGAGTCGTTGATGAAAAAAATGTCATCGAAACGCCCTGCTGTCGGGGTATCGTCGTAGGTAAACCATGAGGGATTTGCCTGTGCAGAGAGGTTGGAGGCACAAAAGGCAAAGAAAATCAGGAGGAATAAGTTTTTCATAGGCTAAAAATAAAAAAAGGGTGATAACATACCGTTACCACCCTTGTAATATTATTGTCGTTTATTATAACGCGTCTATCGATAATGCTAGGAAAGTAAACACAAATGGAAGTGCAATCCAGAAAAACTGGCTCATAAAAATCACCATCCAAATGCACACGGCAGTAGCTGCAAGTCCGGCTAAGAACCATTTTTTGTTCAATTTGATCTCGTACTTTTGTTTTTCCTTGTTTTCCATTGTTTTGGTATTTATGCCACAAATTTAAGTAGGAATTTTTAATAATGAAAGCGGTTTTCAACAAGAATTTGGGAAAAATGCCGAAATAGGGAGGCAGGTAAATTTCATCCGAATAAAAGTGGTAGGGCATTAGCTTGGATTTAGCCACTTTCGGGACTACACAACCACATTGTAAATTTCATTACAATGGTAATGGCCTAAACAATTATTGATAAAAATTGGCCACTTATCATATTGATTTTATAGATTATTAACTATTTGATTAAGTTTGGATATAATTTCAAAATACATACAATGAAAAAACTCACATTTTACGCAGCACTATGTATGCTTGCGTCAAATCTCTTCGCCCAGTCTGTTACCGTAGGCACAACAACCTATGGTTTGCAGTCCAACGGTCCAACACGAAATCTGATAACGGTTTATAACGATGGCAAAATTTCAACTGCCTGGACCGGTTCAACAACACTCGACGGCAGTTATCTTGACCGTGGCACATTTTTCAATCATTTTAACGGTGTTTCCTGGGGAGCTGCTCCTACAACTCGTGAAGAAACAGTTAGAACAGGCTTTGGTGAAATTGTAAATATTGGCACCAAAGAAGTGCTCATTTCTCACAACGGAACAACCTTAGAGGTTTTCAGAAATGGAGCAATTGGAAGTTCTACTTTTACGGAAACAACAGGTTCAAATTTAATTGTTGGTTTATGGCCATCGATTTATTGTCCCGAAGGAACCGATGATATTTATGTAGTATGTGCCAATGCCTCAACAAGTCCGACAGCTATCAATTTTTCACGTTCGATGGATGGTGGTGATACCTGGGCTGTGCTCAATTCTCCACTACCATTTTTAACTAGTGCCCAAGGTTTTGGTTCATTGACAGGAAATAGCACACAAATGGTAGTTGTGGGAAATGATGTTTATGTGCTTTACGGTACGGAATATACAGATGTTGTTTTATTACATAGTCCTACAAAAGGAAATGCAGGAACCTGGACTAGCACTCAGGTAATAGATTTTCCTATTGATAATTACACAGGTGCTGTTGGTCAAATTTCTGATTATAATGGAGATTTTATTGCAGATACCATTAACACTAATGATGGTTATTATGAAATGATTGTTTCTAGTGATGGAACAGTTCACGTATGGACAGGTGCTTATCGGTTATTGGATGTTGATCCATTGACTTCAGGTTGGACTTACTTTCCACTTGTAGCCGGCATTTATTATTGGAATTCAGCAACTGCCACAACTTCTTTGCTTAATTTCTTTTTCGATACCAATAATGTTGATGGATTTAATGACCCATTCTTAGGTTTAGGTGCAGCAACCGGAGGTTATCTCGGTGTGAACCTTACGTCGATGTCGACAGTTGCTTATGATGCAACAAATGACAGAATGTTTTTAATGTATTCTATGCCGATAGAAAATACCGATTTATTTGGTGATCCTTATAACCCATATGCACAATCTTTCCGCGATTTATTTGGTGTTTATTCAGATGATAACGGACTTACCTGGTCAACTCCGGTAAATCTTACGAATAATGCAATTGTGCAAAAAGAAAATGTGTTTCCTTCTGCATATCACAAAGTTGTAAATGGAAAAATCCATTTGTTATGGCAAGAAGATAATTTACCCGGAACTGCTTTTGATGCCGTTAATCCAGACCCAATTACGATAAATAATATTAAGTATCAGGCATTCACACCTGAAGATTTTGGTGTTCCTGTTTGTGATATTATTAATCCGCCTACAGGATTATTTGCATCGCCTATTGGAATGACAAATGCAAAATTAAACTGGAATATTGTTCCGCTTGCGTATCAATATCAGGTGCAATATTTTAACACAGCAACACCTGCGACAAAACTGAAGAAAAAATCATTTACTAATTCAGTGAATATTTCAGGATTAACTCCGGGAGCTACTTATAATTATAAAGTAAAAACAATTTGCCCGGGTGGTTTAATGTCACCATTTTCACCATCTGCATTTTTTACTACGCTGTTACGTGAAGGAAGTGCTGAAGTGCAATCACTGATTTTCCCTAACCCTGCGAATGGCGTGTTTACAATATCTGCTTCAGGTTTAACAGACCAACCAACTACAGTTACAATTGTTAATGCATTAGGAGCCGTGGTATATGAGCATACATTCGCAACTGATAATAAAACATTAACTACTTCAATCGATATTAGCGAACAAGCTGCAGGATTATATTTTATACAAATAGTTTCAGGTAATGTAAAAGATACCGGTAACTTAATTATTGAATAATGAATTTTGTTTTTGACTTTAAAGCACCTGAATGTTTAGTTCAGGTGCTTTTTTTATACCAGCAGTTTCTTCAATATACATGTCGCCACTTTTTAATAAGCATAAAAAATGCTAAGTTTGAGATAAATAATGAATCTTATGAAAACAACAGTTAAGTTTTTTTTACTCAACATAATGATATGTTTAATGCTTATAGAAATGGCTGCTCAACCAGTAGCAATAGGTACTACAACATACGATTTGCAAACCAACAGCAGTTCCCGAAATGTTATTCGGGTTTATCCTGATGGCAAAGTTTCAGCAGCCTGGATTGGTTCTTTTGATTTAGCCACTGCATATGCGGACAGAGGAACCTTTTATAATAGTTTTAACGGTGTTTCATGGGGGCCAACACCAATAGGAAAAGAAGAGACTGTTCGATCAGGCTTTGGTGAATTATTAACCGTTGGCTCCAAAGAAGTAATTATTTCACATTCCGGCGATAGTAGATTACAGATATTTAAAAACGCTAGTATTGGTAGTTCAACTTTCATAGAAACGGCGGGATCTGATCAAATTATTGGGTATTGGCCAAATACATTTTGCCCGGAAGGTACTGATGATATTTATGTGGTAAATCCAAATGAATCAAATCCAACTGCAATAAATTTTTCACGATCTATGGATGGTGGCAATTCTTGGACAGTGTTAAATGCTCCGCTACCTTTTTTAAATGCAGCAGAAGGTATTAGGTTAGCAGCCAATTCAACACAAATTGCTGTGTTCGGAAATGATGTGTATGTCTTATATGGCATGCATGCTTCTGATTTAGTGTTGTTGCACTCACCAATGAAAGGCAATCCCGGAACATGGACAAAACAAACATTAATGGATTTTCCAATTAATAATTTTAACGGTGCTTTAGGGCAAAGTACTGATTATGATGGAGATGGTGATTTTGATACTATACTTACACATGATGGATATTTAAATATGATTTTAACTGATGATGGCGTTTTGCATTTTTGGATTGGCGTGATGCGGCTTTTAGATGACAAACCAGATGTGGAAGGGTATAATTATTTCCCACTCACTTCCGGTATTTGGTATTGGAATTCCATAACTGAAACCATGCAAATAATTGACCCGATTTTCGATTCAAATAATGACGATGGTTTAAATGACCCATTTGCCGGAATTGGGAAAAATAGGCATATGTATGGAACAGTTGGTTTTACATCTATGGTTGCAGGCGCTTATGATGAATTAAAAAATCGACTGTATACGGTGTTTGCAATGCCAATTGAATACAGCGATTATTTTGGTGATCCTACCATACCGGAAGCATCTTCATTTAGAGATTTTTTTGGTATTTACTCTGATGATAATGGAATTACATGGTCTGACCCTGTTCCATTAACCAGTACCGCCCTTTCTTTTGGTGAAAATGCCTATCCTATGGCATTTCCTAAAATTGTAAACGATAAAATGCATATTGTATGGGAATATGATAATGTGCCAGGTTCTACATTTTACGAAACTTCTGACCCTCCTCACACTAACACAATAAAGTATCAGGCTTTTTCACCAAGTGATTTTGGAGATACAACTCCGGTATGTGATATTATAACTCCACCAACAGGATTATTCGCTTCACCGATTGGTACTACTACTGTGGGATTGCATTGGGATGCCGTTCCGCTTGCTGAAAAATATCAGGTGCAATACAATGATATATTGACACCTGCAATTAAATTAAAAAAGAAATCTTTTGTAAATGCAGTTAATTTAACCGGATTAACACCAGGAACTACCTACGCATGGAAAGTAAAAACAATTTGTCCCGGTGGATTAATGTCGCCATTTTCGCCGGCAGCTTCTTTTACAACTTTATTACGCGAAGGAAGTCTAGCAGTGGAATCTATTATTTTCCCAAATCCTACTAATGGTGTATTTGCCATTGCTTCCGAAGGCTTGCCAAATTCAACAGCAACCATAACAGTTATTAATGTATTAGGCGATGTGATTTTTGAGCGGAATTATGCAACAGCTAATAGTGAGTTGGAAGCAACAATCGATTTGAGCTCACAAGCTGCAGGATTGTATTTTATACAAATAGTTTCAGGCAATGTAAAAGATACCGGTAACTTAATTATTGAATAACGAATTTTGTTTTTGACTTTTTAATGCACCTGAATATTTACTTCAGGTGTTTTTTCTAAACGTTTTGGTTTGTGAATTTAAAAATAGTATTTTTGAAGTATAAAAGCAGCTATGAAAACACTGTTCTATATTTGGCTTTTAGGTGTATCCTATGCATCTAACGCCCAAAGCACATGGGTTCCCCTCACCACTGGATTAACCAGCAATATTCGCGATATCGATTATTTTGATGAAAACAATATTTATTTAATCGACGATAATTACAAATTGACAACCAGTGTTAATGCCGGATTAACCTATACTACTTTACCGGATGCCTTACATAAGTATCCTCCCATTGAAGTATTAAATGAACAATCCATTTTACTTACTACCGGAAGTGGTGATATTTATGCCACATCAAACGGTGGTGTAGATTGGGATGTGCAATTTACGTCTTGTAGTTGTTTGATGACTGCTATAGGATTTACAGATGCTAATCATGGCATTGCTTCCGGTTTAGGAGGTGTTTATTATACTGAAAATGGAGGCACTAACTGGGACTTAAAGGATGATTTACCAATATTTGGTGCTGCTCAAATTGAATCGTTTGTAGGAGGGAAAATAATTCTGATTGACGATTTTAGTGTTTATGTAAGTAATGACCATGGGCAATCGTTTACCACAACTTTGTTTGATACACTTACCGAAAATTATTTTACAGGCTTATCTTTTTATGATATCAATAACGGTTTTATTATGACAGGTGATGGTATCTTGTATAGTACCAATAATGGTGGAGCTACATGGGAACTGGTAAGCCATAATTCATTCACATCAGTTAGCCAGTTGGTGTTTGTAGATAAATTACATGGTTTTTTAGTGCAGGGCAATTGGAAAAACTTTATTTATAGCACCAACGATGGAGGAGTAAGTTGGTTGCTTAATTACACAGTTTCAGAAGACATTAATAAATTAAAAGTTACCCCCAATTACATTTATGCAGTAGGTAATAGTGGTATGTTATTAAGATATCAAATTACCACTACAGGTATTGATTCGCCTGCAACGCATACTTTTAATGTATATCCCAACCCGGCTTCACAAACGGTATATTTAGATGTGCCAACACCGGATTTTAACTATGCTATAACCAATATTTTGGGAGAAGTTATTATGTCCGGTAAACTAATTTCAAATCAACAAGAAATAGATATCAGCCAATTAGCAACAGGTATGTATGTTATAATCAATAATGATAATATTCGGGATAACCGGGTATTTATTGTTGAGTAAATAGGTGTCATTACTTATTTTACTTCGGCCATTGGCTGTCTTGATAATCGGGCTTTTATCCAAGTGAAAAAATCTATATAGTTCAAGGCAAATTGTTCGATTTTTATTTCCTTAATTTTTTCTAAATTATCCTGCAACACTAATAACGCTCCATTGGAATTGTACATATAGTTTTTTGGATTACTAAAATAACTTAACACCAGATTTTCTGTTTTAAATAATTGTTTATTTTTATTAAAATAGTAACTTACCGAAGCGTATTCTGATTTGATGTTGGAATAGTTTCTGAGTTCAAGGTGCAACATTAAATTCAACAACCTTGAAAAATTATAAATGTCCGGCCTTAAACTATCATCAAATTCATTGATAATATTGTTCACATACTGCCTGGCAATAGTTAAATTACCATTGGCAAAGGCGGTATAAGCCGTAATAAAATACAACGATAATAATGTCACCGGATTAATAAACCGTTTATGGTAGCGAATACCTGTTTGTAATTCGGGCAAAATACGCCCTGCAGTATAAAACAATTTGTTACTTAACAGTTGAGATACCTGTATCATATACGATTGTGTGAATATTTGAGCGACAATATTGTCGTAGGTAATACTCTGGCTAAGCGGTTTAAATGACCTGAAGGCAGTGAGTTCCTTTTCAAAAGTTATTGCAGGCCCTGATTTGGTGATAGATAAAATTCTGGAATATATGGCAATAAAATCTAACGGATATTCTTCTTTAAAATGTGGATGTTTGTCTAATAATTGAATGATATGTTTGTTGTGCATTAATTCATTTGTTTTATCCTTATGGATATAATACCACATTGCATAAATTTGGTGATATCGAATTTGCATTTGAACCGATTGTTTTGCCGGTGACAACAATAAATCGTGTTGTAATAATTTCTTAAATTTTTGAATAGCAAATGCTGTCCTGGTTTTGATTACACTCTGACGCAGTTCTACAGCTTTGTCATAAAGTTTGGTATAGGTGGTAAAATGTTGCAGTTGTGTAATAGCTAAGGTTATTTTTTCATGTAAAGAATGAATGGCATAATTTTTAGCAGGGCTCATTACTTGAGCTTTGCGTTCCCAAAGCAACAAGTTGATATGATATTCAAACAATTCATATTTGATTGAAATAGCAATTGCTTTAACTATTTCTTTTTTACACTGTCTGTATAAACCTTTATCGAATAATATTTCAATTTTTAGCAAAGCTGACTTTACCAATAAATTTGCGGACTTATTGTCATGCTGCATGACTAATGATTCCAATAATAGCTGGTATAAATAATGTTCGTCAGCTTTCAGGTATTTAGCAACTAATCCTTGTTTTTTAACTAAAGTGATTAATTGCAGTTCATCGTAAACAGGCATTTCCTGCAGTAAATGGAATAACGACAAATATTTATTGCTTTCACCAATTACATGACGGTTTGCATATACTACAAACTGCCGCTTTTCGGACATGCTTAGTGATTGGATGAGTTCAAATGCATCGGAAGGTTTCATAAAAATGGCAAAATCAGACTTACTAAAAAACGCATTTTTTCCGAAAAAACCAAATCATGGACGCAATAATTTTGTATTTATCAGAACTGGGCAATTATGAAATACTTACTTTTCACCATAGGGCAATTGCTATTCATCAGTACTATTTTTACACAGTCGTATAACATTGCCTCTTACAATGGACTTACTGTAAACACCTGTTCAGGTAATTTTTACGATTCAGGTGGAAGTGGCGGCAATTATGGTAATAACGAAAATTATGTGGTTACTTTTTGTTCATCCAGCGGTTCGCCTTTGTATTTCGATTTTGGTGCAACTTCCTCATCCCTAAATTTAGACGCAGGAACAGGAGATACCCTGTTTTTTTACGATGGCCTTACTACTTCTGACCCGCTAATTGCGACTTTGACTAAAAGTGATGATTATGGATTTTCAAATCCTACAGTAGGAACAGTAAGTACTTGTGTTACTATTCAATGGAAATCTAACGGCAGCGCAGCAGACGGTGGCTGGTCGGCAACAATTGATTGTTCCGAACCGCCTGTTTGTGCTGACAATCCTCCGGCAGCCGATGTGTTTGGGCAGGCAACAGCAGTTTGTAATTTAAATGATTATTGTGGTACAACTTCCGGTTATTATGGTGAAGATGCGCCATATAATTTTGGTGGTACCGGTGGTTCATGTCCGCATCCCGATGATGATTTATTTGCCGGTACTTTGGAAAATAATTCCTGGTTAAAATTTATTGCTGCTGCCACAACATCCACGTTTGATTTTAATGTAACGGGTGGTGCTTCATGCGATGGTGTGCAAATTGGCATTTACGCTTTTAATGAGGCTACTAAAACGTTTACATTAAAATCGCCGTGCAGTTATACAGATGGTGGTCATGAAGGCATCTTTTCTATTACAGCAACTTCACTTGTAGTTGGAGATACCTATTATATGATGATTGATGGTAATTCAGGTTCTAATTGTGATTATACGATAGGTGCAAATACAGGAGTGGCAACTGTGGATGCCGGTCCTGATCAATCTATTTGCGGCGCCTCTGTAACACTTAATGCTGAAACGGTGACTGGCAGTGGCACGTGGAGCTTAGTAAGCGGATCAGGAAGTTTTGACGATGCTACTGACCCTGATGCATGGGTGAGTGGTTTGGCATTGGGTGAAAATGTATTTCAATGGACAACAATAGACGGGCTTTGTGGCGATGGTTTTGATGAAGTTACTGTTAATAATATTTGTTTATTGCCAATTAATATCACTAATTTTTATGGGGAAGCATCGCAGGAAGGTGTGCACTTATTTTGGACATCTGCAACAAATAATTTAGATTATTTTACAATTGAAAAATCGGTTGATGGCATACATTTTTTTGCAATAGGTAAAGTGCAACAAGCTGCAAATGGGAGCTATGCATTTATAGATAAAAACCCTGCGTTTAACGATAATTATTACCGGTTAATTCAGGTTGACGCTTCTGGGGAAAGTTATGAAAGTCAGGTTATTGTGATTCCATACGCAGCGCATCTTTACAATATATACGAGCAACACATGTACTTGAATCAGGAAGGCAATTTAATTATTCCCGGAACCTTTCAACATGATGCAACAGTTACTTTGGAAATTTTTGACATGTTAGGAAAAATGGTATTTACACATCAGGAATATGTGAACAGCAATATGGCACTTACTGAAATTCAATTAAGCAATACAACACTAACGGGTGTAGTGCTTTGTGCGGTAAAAGTGAATGGTAATGCTTATGCAGCTCAATTACTGTTTATAGATTAAAGATGGATTACTACAACATTTAATTAAATCCCAAAGCTATTTCAATAGTTAATCCCACGCTACTAAAATGTG
>Ga0209812_10000568_pt1 | contig 32776 bp, 17 predicted proteins | sample JI71714BDNA_FD_187502 | JGI IMG/M metagenome (GOLD analysis project Ga0209812, IMG submission 187502) | Wastewater effluent complex algal communities from Wisconsin, to seasonally profile nutrient transformation and Carbon sequestration -... | ecosystem: Engineered > WWTP > Effluent > Algae...
TTACCCTGTAGATATAAACACCTGAAGAAGCTACATCATTGTCAATCAAACTATACGCTTGTACTGAATTTGAATTACCATTTGCTGCAACTTTGCCAGGTATTTGAGTAAATTCTGTTTCCTTCGCAAGTCTACGTTCTACGATATAATAATCTACGTTGACTTCTTTGGCTGTTCTCCATGAGACGACGTGGGTATTATTCACACGTCTTGCATCCACATCCAACCATTCTACAGGCAATACTCCAAATGCGATACCTAGATCTATGTTTTCATTCACCATTCCTGATGACATGGTAAACATTCTAGTGGTATTCTGTCCATAACTATGGTCTACATCACTGTCCTTGTTATCAGCCGTTACTCTAGCTACCGTAGCGCTATAACCAGCAGGGACTTCAAATTTGACATAAATATCACCTTTCTCTAAGTAATCCAAAGTGTATTGACCGTTATCATCGGTGGTGGTCTCTGCTACCATTGTATTGGTTTGAGCTTCGTATGCTTGTACTACTACACCTGCTACTTTTGGTTCGTCCTCATCTTGTACACCATCTTGATTGTCATCACGCCATACAAGATTCCCAGCTACTGCCATTGGGTAATAACCTGCACCTAGGTCACATTTTTCTTGACCTGAAGTCACTGTAAAGGAAGCAGTAGAACCTGCACCATTTGCATTTGTGATATCACTGTCATTCTCCTCATTGCTTCCGATATTTGGACGAGCTCTAACTAATCCTAAAGGAGGCATCACTACTTGAACATAGTATTGTCCTGGAGGCGCGCAGAACTTAAAGTATCCATCATCAGAAGGAGTACCTGGTTTGAATCCAGTGTACTGAGTTTCCCAAAGCACCCAAGCTCCTGAAACGTTTCTGAAAAGATTTACTGGTAATCCATTGATACCATTTTCATTACTATCCCATACATCATTTCTGTTGATGTCGTACCATACTAAGTCTCCGATAGGAATACAAATATAGTATCCTGCATCCCATGTCATATCACGTTCACCCGGTGACAGCGTCGTAGTCAATGTGGTACCAGGACCATTAGAATTATCTACATCGCTATCAATACCATTGTTTGCGCCTGTGTTTGCAAAGGTTTTTTGATATCCTGCAGGATCTATAAACTCTAGATAATAATCGCCAGGATATAAGAAGTCAAATAAATACAATCCGGAACCATCCGTAAAGGTAGAAGAAACAAATGTACTATCACCTCTGTATAGATTTACTTGCACCCCTGGGATACCAGGCTCACCAGCATTTTGAAGGCCATTACCATTCAAATCATGCCATACATAATCTCCTATCGCTGCTAGTATCAATAAACCTGCATCATAAGTACTATCAAACTGTCCACCTGTGATATACACACATGGCCCTAGGCCTGATAAATCTACCTCACTATCTAGTTCATCATTAGCACCTACGTTTTGGTATGTAAAGGCACATCCAGGTGCAAGATTACTAATATCAAACTGCACTTGATAATTACCAGGGATCAAGTTATTGAAGAAATAGAATCCAATATTATCAGTTGTTGTTGTCTGAATTATATTACCAGCGCAATCTGTCAAAGTAGCAATCACATTAGCTACACCAGGCTCATTAGGATCTTGAATACCATCACCGTCTAAATCTTTCCAAACAGTATCACCTAATCCACCTACTACTATCACCAATTCTGGATCATGGTCATCTTCGTCTTGATCGAATAACTCACCAATACCATCTATCACATTGTCCCAAGGACCATCTGGCAATACTTGGTTTTCGTAAGGTGAGTCTGTATTCGGATTGCTATCTGCATCATCATTTCTATTATTTCCTTCCGTATCTTGTGAAGCACCAACTTCTGCATAATTGTACCAGTCTGTCACTGCAGGATTTGCATCCAACGCTATCTCTAGGTTAAGTACCAATTCTGTACTAGTACCTGGCAACAACTCGTCAGTGATCGTATAATTTAATAAACCATCAGCAGCTATCGTAGCAGGAGTCGTCAATGTCCATCCTGGATTAGCAGCAGGGTTAAAACTGAATCCACTTCTGACATAATCATTTACAAGAATGTTATCAGCAGAAACGTTACCTTGGTTGAATACAGTGATTCTGAAAGTTGCTGTCTCCCCTATCATGTATGGTCCACGATTGTCTACTACCTTTCTAAGTGCAAGGTCGAATACTTGGATTTTGTGTGGGTCATGATCGTCTTCATCTCCGAGTTCATTATTAATAGTATTATCAGTACCACTTACAAAAGTCTCAAAATTAGGAACACCACCATTGTCATTACCATTTGTACCATCTGGAGTACTATCGATATCATCTCCTGGTAGACCAGTCGTATTATCCGTAGCAGTAACTATCTCTGTATAATTGGTCCAAGCATTATCTACATCTGTATAACATGGTCTTACGATCAGGTCAACAAATAACTCGACACTCTGACCAGGTAATAATGTACCAAAATAAGTTGTGCTAATATCAGTACCATCCGATGCCCACGTTGCATTCATCGGCAAACTAGGGTCAAAAGCTAAACCACATGGTAAATAATCTTTTACTACAATGTTGCTCGCAGCTGCATTACCTTGGTTAACAATCACAATACTGTACATTACATTTTGACCATAACTGTAACTTGGTGTAGCCGTAACTACGCCTTTTCTCAATGCAAGATCAAATACAGAAGGTCCAGCAGGGTCGTGGTCATCTTGACTTCCTACCCCAGTATCACTTGTACTTTCTACATTATCATCACCAGTACCACCAGGAACGATACTATTTTCATTAACACCATTGCTATTAGGCGCACTGTCTGCATCAAATCCTGGTCCATTAGGTCCATTACCTGATGCAATTTCTGCATAATTTATCCAATTGCGTTCTCCACCATTCGTCTGGATAAGTGTCAACTGTAAAGTCAGATTTACACTACCACCAGGTAAGATAGGTCCTGATATTGTGTTCTGAATAACTGGAGAAGCTCCTGTCCATCCATTATTAGCAGCAAAAGTATATCCTATAGGCAAGTAATCATTTACAACCACATTTGTAGCTGGCACATTACCTTGATTGATGACTTCTACATTGAAGGTCAAGACATCACCATAGTTATATGGAGCTGGTGTCACCAATGTCTTTCTTAACGCAAGGTCAAAAATCTCTATGAAAGTGATATCATTATCATCTTCGTCATTTGGAGTATTCGGATCATTAGGATCGCCATTGATTTCATCATCAATAGTTGGATCATTATTCGGATCATTATCACCATCAGAATCTATATCATCATTGGTAATATCAGTACCATTTTCATCTCTTATTTCAGATATCTCTGTAATATTTAACCATGAAGCAGCTGTAGCAGATGCACCAGGCACGACAGGTTTTGTGATCAAAGTGATGAAGATATCTGTACTCGTCTGTTCTGCAATAGGTCCCGCTACTGTATAAGAAGCTGTAGCACCACTTAGAGTCCATCCCGTGTTAGCACCTCCAGGTACAAAATCCATACCTACAGGAATATAATCACTTACATTGATATTGTATAAATCTACATTACCCTGATTAAAGACTGTGATTCTGTAAGTCACTGGCTGACCATATACATATGGACCAGGCGTCACAATAGACTTACGTATTGATGCATCAATAATCCTTACAAACTCCACATCGTGGTCATCTTCGTCACCTGCAGGTGTACCCGAACCAATCGGTCCACTACCATCTCCTGCTATAGCATCATCAGAAGGACCTTCAGGCTCACCACCTGCGTCATTTCCATTGGTATCATCAGGTGTACTGTCTATATCTACCAATGTGCCATATGGACTAGGTACTATAGGATTGCTAGAATTACCAAGTGTATCCATAGCTTCTGAGATCTCAGCATAATTGACATATGCACCCACTAAGTTAGACATTTTTACCGTAAGGTAAATTTTAATTACAGTAGACGTATTAGCAGGTATCACATTTGTAATCGTATATACAGCATTTGTACCACTCAAAGTCCAACCAGTACTAGCTGCATTCAGTTCAAATCCATCTGGAATATAATCTGTGATTTCTACATTTTCAGCATCAAGGTTTCCTTGGTTATACACAGTAAGGTCAAATTCGACGACATCGCCATAAGCAGTCACTTGAGCAGGACTAACTTTTGTTTTTGTTAATGCAAGGTCGAATACCTTAGGGATAAATCCAAAGTCAATTGTTAAATTACTGTTTTGATCAGCAGCGCCACTTGTATCATTATTTGGAGACTCGTTTATTGGTTCTGTTCCACCCAAAGTAATGGTATCACTTACTACACCAAAGAAAAACATTGGATTGGTATTGAACGTACCATTATCATCATTATCAATATTTGTATCAGCACTCACACCAGGTGTCTCGTAAACACCACCCGCATTAAATGTACCTGTACTAGAAAGGTAGTTTTGTAATGGGCCACCTGGTTGCATTTCTGTATTTGGTATCACTACGATATATTGGCCTGTAAGCAGACTATCAAACAAATATAATCCATTGGCACCCGTGGTGGTCGTTGCGATCAACTCACAAAGTCCAGTCAAAGGATTGAAGTAGTGTAACTCTACATCTACACCCGTTATACCTGCTTCTGCACCATCTTTTATACCGTTGTAATTATTATCTATCCACACTTGGTTACCAATACTATAAAGTGTGGTAAAACCAAAGTCTACAGTTAAGTTACTATTATTATCTGTCGCGATACTGGTATCATTATCTGGAGTCTCGCCTGCTGGCTCATTATTCCAAACCAAAGTTAATGTATCACTCACCACACTGCCTGGGAACATCGGATTACCATTAAATAATCCATTGTCATCGCCATCTACACTATTATCAGGATCGATTGGTGCTCCAGGGTTTTCATTAGGACCAAATACTAAACTAGTTTGACCGCTTCCTGTGCTACTCGTTGTACCAGCAAGTGGTGCGCTTGGTGCAAAATTACTTCCAGGCAATTCTACAATGTAACTACCTTGAATCAAACTATCGAATAAGTAAAGTCCATTTCCATCAGTTGTGGTCGTATAAAGAATATCACATGTTCCTGTCAAAGGATTGATATAATGTAAAACAACAGTTACTCCTGCTATTGGCAACTCACCATTGTCAAATACACCATTGTTGTTAGCATCATTCCAAACTTGATTTCCGATACTCATCAAAGGTAAGAATCCGAAGTCAACTGTCAAGTTACTATTACCGTCTAAGGCAACTGTAGCGTCATTGTTTGGCAATTCGTTTAATGGTTCGTTTGCTCCTAGGGTCAAAGTATCACTTACGACACTACCTACAAACATTGGATTACCATTCAACAAACCATTATCATCATTATCTGCATTATCATCTGGATCAGTAGCGCTATCTGTACCCACGATAGCACCATTACCTGTGCTACTTGCAAATCCTTCTAGTGGTTGACCAGGTCCGAAGTTTGTACTAGGTATCTCGATAATATAATTGCCACCTACTAAACTATCGAATAAATATAAACCATTCACATCAGTGTAAGCAGTATCGATCACTATGCAAATACCACTTACTGGGTCTACATAATGGAGTACTACTGCTACATCTTCAATGAGTGCTTCACCACTATCTACGATACCATTATTATTAATATCTACCCATAATTGATTTCCTATGCTATGAAGCGGTACTAAACCAAAATCTACTGTAAGATTTTCATTAATATCTAGTGTTGTAGGGTCGTTGTCTGGATTTTCTCCAGTAGGCTCGCCATCACCTAGAGTCACAGTATTACTAACTATAGCACCAGGGAATGCAGGCAAACCATCTTTCACACCGTTGTCATCGTTATCAACGTTATTGTTTGTATTGATCTGATTAGCTGCATCTTCGTACAGTCCACTTGTCAAATTATTGGCACCATTTCCTGTGCTACTCACATAATTTTCAAATGGAGCAGCTGATGCGAAATTACTTGATGGCAATACCACAACGTAATCTCCGTTAGACAATGAATCAAAAAGATAAAGACCATTTACATTTGTCCATACCGTCTCAATTAATTCTAATGACATTGTTACCGGATTATCATAGTACAATTCTACCGTAACACCTGATATTGGTGCTTCAGAAGCATCTTTGATACCATTATTATTAGCATCAATCCAAACTTGATTTCCTAGACTGTAATAATTCAGTTGAACAGTTGCTGGATCTTGATCATCTTCATCCGTAACAGGATTTGTAGAGCCTGGAGTTCCTGAACCATTTCCGTTTATGACATCATCACTAGTGGTATTTACAGCACCACCAGCATCATTGTTCGGGTTGCTATCTGCTTGACTATCAGCTTCATCATTTTGATCAAGACCAAAAACATCACTTGAACCAGTAACTTCCGCTACATTTACTAAATTAGCAATATTTGCATAAGGTGCAATGGTCAAAGAAATAGGGAAACTAATATCTCCTTGCGGTAAAATACCACCAGCTGGCAATAATCCATTACCTACAGTAGCTGTCAAAACTGCATTTGCACCTGAAGCTGTCCAGTTGTTATTAGGAACAAATGAATATCCAGCAGGTATATAATCAATTAGTGAAATACTATCTACAGCATGATTACCTTGATTGGTTACAGTCACTATATAAGTCACCACATCACCCACATCAAAAGTACCAGAAGGTCCAGTTTTGATCAAAGCGACATCGTGTATAGGTAGCAAAGCTGGGTCACTATCATCTTCATCCGTATTAGGATCGGTATCATTTGGGTTACCTGTTCCATCGCCATTTATGACATCATCAGAACCAGTATCTGGATTTCCACCGCCATCATTATTAGGGTCAGTATCAGGTGTACTATCTATGTCGTCATCACCTATTGGGCCACCATTTGGATCTTCAAAAGCAACGATTTCAGAAATATTTTTCCAAGCATTCGTAGCATTACTTGCTATCGGTGTCAATATTAAATCTACAAATGTACTCGCACCAGTAGCTAAAGGTCCTGCAATCGTATTTGTTAATAATGTAGGTGAAGATTGTGACCAACCATTATTCACTGCAAATGTGAATCCTGCTGGTAAATAATCAGATACCTCAATATTTTGTGCTATGACATTACCTTGATTTGTCACCCTGATTCTAAATGTAACAGGATCTCCGTATTGATATGGTCCAGCCGTTATAATTGTTTTTGCTAATGCTAAATCAACTATCGTAGGAGCAGCTACATCATGGTCATCTTGGTCTTCACTAAAGTTAGGTCCTAAACCTAATATATTATCATCATTCGTGTCTCCTGGCAATAATGGATTATCATTATTAGGTACACTATCAGGAACACTATCTGCGTCATCATTTCTATTATTACCTAAATCATCCATTGACGCTGATATTTCCGCATAATTATTCCAAGCAGTACCACCCAAAGCATTTTGAACTAGAGTAAGATCTAAAGTGATTGTTGTAGAAGCACCAGGAGCTAATGGGCCAGGAATAGTTCGACTAATAACTGTAGGACCACCTGTCCATCCATTACCAGCAGTAAATGTATATCCAGCAGGTATGTAGTCACTGATTACGATGTCTTCAGCAATGACATTACCTTGGTTAAATACTTCTATATTAAATGTCAATACTTGACCGTAAGTATGCGGACCAGCTGTAGCTAACGTCTTTCTTAAGGCAAGATCAAATACTTGAATTTTGTGTGGGTCATGATCGTCTTCATCACCATTTTCATTGGCTACTGTATTATCAGTACCACTGATATTTCCGTTAAAGTCAGGAACACCGCCATTATCATTAGTAGCATCACCATCTGGTGTACTATCTATATCTTCACCAGGTAAACCTGTTGTTACATCTATTGCATCTGAAACTTCAGCAAAATTTGTCCATGCATTATCTGGGTCTGTATAGCAAGGTCTCACGATCATATCCACAAATAGCGTATCAGAAGTACCAGGCGCAAGAGTGTCTGTATAAGTTCTCACGACAGAACTACCAGAAAGTGCCCATCCAACATTCATTGGTGACATAGCATCAAACTCAAATCCACATGGGAAATGGTCAGTTACCTCAATATTAGTCGCGGCTACACTACCTTGATTAAATAATACTATTCTGTACATGACATTCTGCCCATAACTATAGCTTGGCGTTGCAGTCACTACTTCTTTTCGCAATGCAAGATCAAAAATAGCTGGCCCTGCAGGATCATGATCATCTTGCGCTAAGTTTCCTGGTCCTATGTTGATATCATTATCTTCAGGATCTCCTAGACCGACACCATTTTCACCTTCTGAATTACTATTAGGCGCACTATCTGCATCAAATGCTGGTCCTGATGGTCCTTCTGCAGTTGCTATTTCTGCATAATTAATATAATCACCAACAGTCGAGTTTATTAAAGTCAAGTTTAAAGTTACTACTGTGCTTGCACCTGGAGCCAATGGCCCTGCGATCGTATATTGTAAGGTAGGTAAACTACCAGTCCATCCATTATTAGGTACATAACTATAACCTGTAGGTACGTAGTCATTTATTAATATATTACTAGCAGCAACGTTACCTTGGTTGAATACTTCAATCTCAAATGTCAATAGTTGACCAAAAGCATATGGCTTAGGAGTCATAAGCGTTTTTCTTAATGCAAGGTCAAACACTTCAACAAAAGCAGGATCTTGATCATCTTCATCTGTACCAGCAATGCCATCGCCTGGGATTCCAGAACCATTACCATCTAGATAGTTGTCCGCAGGAGATTCAGGTTGACCACCTGCATCATTTGTCGGATTGCTATCTGGTGTACTATCATAATCATATGGTCCAACAGCATTCCCACCTAAATCTTCGAATCCTGAAATTTCTGAAACATTAATCCAAGCATTTGGAGTACCACTTTGCTGTAAAGTCAATACAAGACTAATTGTAGTAGATGCACCAGCAGCCAATGGTCCAGCAATATTACTTGTTAATAATGTAGGAGACGATTGTGTCCAACCCATTTGAGGAGCAAAACCAAAACCACTTGGTAAATAATCTGAAATTTCAATATTTTGAGCTGTTTCGTTTCCTTGATTTTCAACAGTCAACAAGAAGGTAATTGGGTTACCATGCATATATGGTGGAGGCGAAAGAACGCTAATCTCTTTTTTCAACGCTAAGTCTACCAATCTGATAGGGGCACCATCATGATCATCTTCATCAGTATTCGCTACACCATCACCTGGTGTACCTGTACCATTACCACCTACATAATTATCAGCTGGGCTTCCTATTTGTCCACCTGCATCATTACCTAGATTAGTATCTGGAGTACTATCAATATCGTCATTAGCATCATTTCCGACCACATCAGTTCCCGCAGATATTTCAGCGAAATTTGAAATGTTTGTTGGATTTGCACTAGTTGAAAGTTCTAATACTAAATTAATTTCAACACTATCTCCTGGTGCTAAACCTGGAGCAGCAAGCAATCCATTAAGTACAGAAGCTGTATACGACACCGTAGGTGCAGCTCCAGTCCAATTAGAATTATCACCTGCATTATAAATAAATCCTGTAGGCACATAATCTGACACTGTAAAGCTGTTTACAATGTCTGTCCCTTGGTTTATTACTTTAATGATGTAATTGACATCTTCATTTTGTCTGACTGGCAATGTATTGGTTGTACGTTTTGTCAAAGCCAAGTCAAATGTAGTAGGATAAAATCCAAAATCAAAGGTATGATTATTTTCAGCAGGTCCAGCCGTAGTGATGGCTATCTGCGCTATTCCACCTACCAAAGAAGCATCATTGTCAGAATAATCTGCCAAACCACTTCCTGACTCATTGGTAGAAGTCATAACATACCCTTCTAGGACACTGCCATTCACACCGAATACATTATACTGAGTAGATAATATCCTAATAGTATAATTGGTATATGGTTGAGGCCCCAATGTGCCATTGCCATCAGGATCATTTACATTGGTATAGTTAAAATAGTAACCACCATCAGCATCCGTAGTTGCAGTACCAACTACAGTTCCGTTTCCATTGACTAATTCAACAGTTACGTTCTCGATCCCTGGTTCGTCTGGATCCTGAACACCATCCCGATCTGAATCTCTCCAAATCAAATTTCCTATCTCGATCGGTGGTACTTCTTCAACTGTCTCAATATCACCTAAACCTGCTGCTTTTCCAAAAGGACCACCAGCTTGGTCACCGGTAAAATAGATTTCATATCCATCATTAATTTTTTGACCAGTTAAATTATTAAATCTCATTGTACCTCCAGACCAAATCCAAACGGGATCCATATAAGTTGTCAGTACATTATCCGAATTGGCTGTTCTGTGCACACTCAAGCCTCCATTAACTGGTTCTGGATGATGTTTACTATCCTGATAAAATTCATTGGGATCCGCAGATGGTCCTAAATTATACTCGCACGAAGCAGACCCAGTATTCCTGACTGCTTGCAAAATATCACCTACAGTGGCCATATTATAATTACCAGTACCATTCAAATCATAATTATACCATCCACCTTGATGTCCTCTACGGTCAAACATACCTAAAATCATGTTTCCATTTCCATCAAATTCAATATCTGATATAATAGGATAACCTGGTCCTTCAAAGTAGGTTTGAAAAGTTGGAGACCATGGAACCCATCTATTAGCAGTTGTACTTCTATAATTTAATTGGAAAGTTAAAGTTGGTGTTGGAATAAATGATTCAGTTGCTGTTTCAAATTCATATATATTTGCTTGCAAATCATTTTCTGTTCCTATTGTAACACCTGAAGCATTTGCACCATTACAAACAACCGCTACAAAAACTTTGCCTCTAGTTACCTTGATACCAAATGGTCGGTGCTCACCCTCATTACCCGTACAATCATCTGGAATATCAAATGATTTAACAATTGTACCTACACCTGCTAGCGTTGGTGCAACAGGATTAAAGGGATCTATTAAATCTATCTGGTATAATTTCCTGTCATACAAATTTACAACATATAAATATCTACCATCTTCAGAAATATCGATATCACCAAAAGAAACTCTACCAACCTGCTCCCAAGCGGCTGCATCCTGACTTGGCTGTACTTTATCAGTTGAAAGTCCTCTTTGAGCATTCGTTCCGATTACAGGGCTAAAAGTAACTACATTTGATCCTACTAAGGCATTTGTATATGTGCCAGATTGATCACTAGTTGGTATGTTTAAGTCAGTATCAAAGTTTAACCAATTATAATTCATTGACGTACCATAATTATCCACATCAATCATATAAATACCACCAGAACCCATAGGGCCTAAACCTGCATGCCTTTTTAGGAATGCCGAAGTAAATATTTTCCTGGCTTGTCTTGAAATTGCTACTCCCCAAACAGTACCTACCTGTCTTGCATTCCCGACTATGCTATGAGCTGGTCCTGCTGGATTTGCTCCATTAGGTTGGGAAGGATAATATCCTGAGTTAAGGCCGTGACCATTATCTTGATAATTCATACCTACAAATGCATCAGCATCTCCTGATGAACCAGCAGGCAAAGGATCTCCATTTACAAAACATGGTGTAAATGCTAAAGGATTTTCTATTGTTGCAAAATCAGCAGGATAGGATAATATAAAATTGAAAACGCCTGGTCCTGTAGCAAACTGGACGGCTGTCCCATAGGTATTCCCATTACCTGCACTGAAATCCTGCGTAGGACTCAAATTACAAAACCCATCAGGAATCTCAAATTCGATTCTGACAGGATACGACGGAGGATTAAAGGAATAAGTACCATCACTTGCTGTAGTTGAGGTTCCTACTAATGCATCTTTTGCTGGTAATGTACTATTAGAATAAAATTTGACAATAATGTTTCCACGATTGGGCTCACCACCTTGTTGGATACCATCACCGTTGTAATCCCTGTAAGCCTTACCAGTTATTTGTGCAATACTGACATCGCTTATGAATAAAAAACAGAGAAATGGTAGTAAAACCATCAATTTTAATCGTTTTCCGATATCCGAAAAACCATCAGCTTTACATAACTTTTCAAAGTTGGGATTTCCGGTGCTTAATCCGGAGACAACCGTAGTTAAAAATCTTAATAACATTACCAAAAGTTTTAAATGAGATAAAAATGCACCTAGTATTATCAAATTTCGCAGAACAATGTGAACCGAAAACACATTGAAAATTGAATCTTCAATCATTTAACTATGACTATCAGGAATGTGTAAATGTAATTTTTAGCGTTGGGAAGTCAGCGCCAAATCATCCTGATTATCATTCAGGATCTATTACATATTATCTCGTTGGTTAGTAGTATATTTACTACGAAGTGCAAATGTATATAATTAATTTTTATAATACATAATTTTATGATAAAAATTATAAAAATAAATTATATTTTAAGTAAATATGTAATGTAGTTATAAAATACTAGTATAAATCACATTAAAACCACTTATACAGAATAATATTTGTTAATTAGTTTTGTCCTTAATTTTCGAATTTTCATAGCAAACCTTAAAATCTATAATCGCAAACCAAATCATACATAGAATCAATACTACACATGTAATAAATATACTACTTAATATTTATATGAAGTTATATGTACAGTTTAAATGAATTTTATCTTTTAACACTAATTCTTAGCCATGTATGACCATCTGTATCAGATACAAACGAATTAAAAAAGTCCAACGAGTCATTTGGGATTGACAATGCCATTCTTTCAAAATTAATCAATCCACCACAAACATGTCCATAATTAACAAAATAAACATTTTCGCTTGTCTTTCCTATACAGACATCTCCTATTTCAGGATCTTGGTGGGCTGAGTGAACACATATGCTTACATGACTACTATCTAACATTTGGATGTTTTGACAGGACTTAATCTTGTAAGAAACTTTTTGTAAATCTGGGATATCAATAATATTTGGTTCAGTGAATTCAAGATTACCAACATCTAATGAATCATGCATCCATAACATCTTTTGATTGATCCAAGTGTCTTGCTTTTTTTTATCTATTAATGTAGCTACATGATCAGAATAGTTTCGTTTCCATAAGTCATTAATCCTTTTTGTAGTCAATGAATCCGTCTCTTGACCATTTACCACACAAAATTGAAATAAAAAACCAGTAAGAAGCACAAAACGAACAAACATACCCATATATTAAGACACAATATTAAGGTAAATAGATGTAGTTAATGGCAAACCCTATTACTAAATATTGAAATAATGCAATAAATACTCTATTGAAGTATATTCATTAAAGTTTGCTACATCGTTTAGAAATCTTCCGAAATCAAATCTCTATTGGCCATTCCTCCCGCCATATTTCCTGATGCTACAGCAGCAGCTACTGTGCGCATCATGGTTGTATTATCACCACAAGCATAAATACCTGGGATATTTGTTTTTTGAAAAATATCCACTTTTAAATGATTTTGTTCAGTGAGTTCGCATCCAAATGATAGAGGAATGGAACAATGTTGAACAAAAGTTGGGCGAGCATACAACGCATTTATAGCATATTTTTTTCCATCTTTGGTTTCTATCTCTTTCAAATATCCATCATTATGATTCAAAGATGCTATTTCACCATTTACCACCTTAATTTGATGGAACAATAATTTATTTAGTTGCCCTTTGTCCAACATGATATCGCCATTTGTGAAAATGGTTAAGTCTTTTGTCCAATTATTTATAAGCTTTGCTAGTTCAAAAGCCATTTCTCCATTCGCCAAAATACCAGTGGGTTGATGACTATATTCGTATCCATGACAGTACGGACAATGTATAACAGATTTTCCCCAACATGCACTAAATCCATCAATATCAGGCATGATATCTTTAACTCCGGTGGCAAAAATCAATTTTCTAGTTTTAAATTGATCTCCAGCTTGGGTTTCAATTTCAAAATGCCCACCTACCTTTTTACCTGAAACTGCTAAGCCATTATAAAAATTAACTGTATCATACTTTTCAACTTGAGCTCTCGCTTTCATGGCAATTTCATTAGGCGGCACACCGTCTTGGGTGATAAAATTATGGGAATGAGGTGTTTGCGCATTACAAGGCTTTCCACTGTCAATAATTAACACTTTTCGAAGCGATCTACCAAGCGCCATACTTGCTGATAAACCTGCATAACTACCACCTACGATGATTACATCAAAAATATTATGTTGTTGCATTTTATATACATTTGAAAATATTGAAAAAGAATTGAAACAAACAAAGCCAGACAACGCAATGCTACTTTGTTTGATAACTTGTCTTCTTGAAATGGATTTATAAAACATCTTATTATATTACATGTCTTGTGGAAAAGGATCAGGAAAAAGAGAATCTCGCTCAAAAAGATAAATCTCAGCATCACTGATCAAACATTTCTGTAGATCTGTAGTAATTTTTGCTTGATCCATGTCTTGCCCTATAAAAACAATTTCATTCATCCTGTCTCCCCATGTTTTATCCCACCTTTGCTCTATTGCTTTTTGATTATCCAAAAAAGACGGATACTCTATTCTCTCTTGATATGGCATGCTACACCACCATACGCCAGCGGTTTCCACACGCAACGATCCACCTGCTTGGCTAAAATTGATAGCATCATTTGGTCTTGATGCAAGCCAAAACAGTCCTTTTGCCCTGATGATGCTAGCTGGATACTCGTTGTTTAAAAAAATCCAAAGTCGCTCTGGATTAAATGGTTTTGGGTCACGAAATACAAAGGAAGCTATGCCATATTCTTCTGTTTCTGGAATATGATGACCACCTTCCAACTCCTTTTTCCATCCTGCTGTAGTTGCTGCTTCATCAAAATTGAACCTTTTTGTATTGAGAATTTCCATTGGGGCAACATTTCCGAATTTAGATTCAATGATCTTAGCAGAAGGATTGAGTTTTTTTAAATATGCTTGTAAAAGCCCTACCGTTTTTTCATCTACTAGATCTATTTTATTAAGAATGATGACGTTGGCAAATTCGATTTGATCTGTCAATAGATTGACAATTGTCCTATAATCTCCATCCATTTCTGTTAAACGTCTATCTGCTAATAATTCGGTAGTGCTAAAGTCATTAAAAAAATTGAAGCAATCTACCACTGTCACCATAGTGTCGATATAACTGTATTGGGATAAGTCTATTTGACCATCTTCACTTACAAAACTGAATGTTTGAGCTACTGGAATCGGCTCGCTGATACCTGTACTCTCAATTAATAAATAATCAAATCTATTTTCTTTGGCTAATTTCTCTACTTCGATCATTAGGTCTTCGCGTAATGTACAACAGATACAACCATTGCTCATTTCTACCAATTTTTCTTCTGTGCGCGATAAGGTATTTTCATTTTCGACCAATCGCTCATCAACATTGATTTCACTCATATCGTTGACAATTACAGCAACTTTCAAACCATCTTTATTGTGTAAAACATGATTGAGCAAACTTGTTTTACCAGCTCCCAAAAATCCACTTAGTACAGTGACAGGAAGTTTTCGGATATCCATCATTATTTTGTCTTTTTTATTGGTACACTATTTAAACAGCACACCAATTATTGAAATAATGACGCAAAGATAATAATAATTTCCTTAAATGCAACATTGTTGCATTTAAGGAAATTATTATATTGAAAAGCAATATTTAGAAAGGTAAGTTTTCTCAAAATCCTAAACTCCATCAAGCCGATACTACCTTCAACCCTATGATGGATGCTATCAAAGTGGTTAAACAAAGTAAACTAAAGAAAGTAGCAGGTTCTTTAAATACCAAAATGCCAACCAACACTGTTCCAACTGCCCCGATACCTGTCCAAACAGCATAAGCTGTGCCTATCGGAAGACTTTGGGTAGCACGTACCAAGAGACTAATACTTATCCCAAGAGTAATCAAAAAAGCGGTGTACCACATATACGTTTCATGGCCTGTAGCTGATTTTGCCTTACCTAGACAAAATGCAAAAGCCACTTCAAACAAACCTGCTATTATTAATATGATCCAATTCAATGCTTAATGTTTTATAACACAAAGGTCGGGAATATGATGACGGTAATTTTTTACATATGTTAAATAATAAATTCATGCTTAAAAGAAATATTATGCCACTAAGGTGTAAGTCGCAAAGCCTAAATAATTCCTTTAATTGTGATGGTCTTATTGCTTTTTTGTCTATTTTTCTTCTTCTTACTAAAATATTTAGCGTAATTCTGCTCTCACTCTGCTAAGACTGACCTGAGTGATACCAAGATAAGAAGCAATATAACCGAGTGGAACTCGCTGCACTAAATCAGGATGATCTTTCAACAAATCTTTGTATCGGTCTATCGCAGGTCTAAATTGTCTTGAAATGAGTCTTTCTTCGGTTTTGATTAGTTCCTTCTCTGCAAATCTTCTTCCCCAATTTGCAATATGGATGTCTTTAAGGTATAGATCTTGTAAATCTGATATCTTTAATTTATAAAAAGTACAAGCTTCTAACAATTCAATATCTTCATAGCCTTTTTGATTAGATACGTAACTTTTCATAGAAATCACTGGGTCGCCTTCCTGTCCAAACCAAAAAGTGATGTCATTTCCATCAAGGTCAGAATAAGCGCGCACGATTCCTTTTTTGACAAGATAAATGCTAGTTTCAATTTTATTTGCCTTTAACAAAATATATCCTTTGGGAAAAGAAACTTCCTTTACTAACTGCGCAACCAATTGTATTGATACAACAGGCAAAGGATATATATTTTCAAAAATGGATTCAATGGTCATTTTGTATTGATATTTAAGCTAAAGTTAAATTTAATTTACACTTTCTCCAAAGCTTGATCTATATCCCAAACAATATCTTCATGATTTTCTACGCCAGCTGAAATTCTGATCAATTTATCTGTAATACCCATTTCTATTCTATGTCGCTCTTCTATCCCAGCATGTGTCATAGATGCAGGATGCTCTGCAAGACTCTCCGTACTCCCTAGACTAACTGCAAGTTGAATGAGTTTAAGGTTATTCAAAAAAACAAAAGCTTCTTTTTCACCACCTTTAATGTCAAAAGACAACATGGCACCTGGTGATAAATATTGCCTTTTATACATATCATAATTAGGACTTTTTTCTGATATCAATCCAAGATAATACACTTTTTCTACTTTGGGATGAGCCGAAAGATAAGCAGCTATTTTTTCTGCATTTTTTGCTTGCTGTTCCATCCTTACTTTCAGTGTTTCGAGACTTCTCATAAGCAACCAACCCGTATTAGGACTCGCCATATTGCCCAGAAAAGTTCTAAGTGTTTTCACTCTTTTCATCAATACAGCGTTACCAAGCACAGCTCCTGCTATGACATCGCTATGCCCACCAATATATTTTGTAGCAGAATACATGACTAAATCAGCGCCGTGTCGTAATGGATGTTGCCAGAGTGGCCCCATGTAAGTATTGTCCACAGCTGTAAGTACTTTATGGTCGCCAGTAGAATATTTGTTTGCAATCCTATGACACATTTCAATATCTATGATGGCATTGGTAGGATTGGCAGGCGTTTCTACAAATATCATGGCTAATTTATCTGCATTTCCAGTTTGCTCAAGTAAATTATATATTGCGTTTTCATCCATATCAGGTCTAAATCCAAGGGTATTAATGCCAATTTTTGGCAAAAATGTATTGATAAAATGATCTGTACCTCCATATACCGGCATGCTATAAAGCAATAAATCACCTGGTTTTAAAAACTCCAAAAGTACAGTAGTAATAGCTGACATTCCACTTTCGAAAACGGCACATTCTTCCGCTTTGTCCCACAGACAAAGTCTATTTTCTAAAATCTCTAGGTCAGGATTATTAAGACGAGAATAAATTAATCCTAGCTCTTCATTTGCTTTTTGTTCTCTTATGCCATATGCTACTTCAAAAAAAGCTTTGCCTTCTTCAGCGTTTTTGAATACAAAAGTAGATGTCTGAAAAATAGGACATTTAATCGCTCCTTCGGACAATTCTGGCTTGTATCCATAGGACATCATCAATGATTCTGGACTAAAGTTATGGTTGTGTACTGGCTTCATGATTTATACATTTATTCTATTACAAAGGTAATAACAAATAAAATACACTATTTACAGATCGATAAATAAGTAAATAATTCTAATAATAATCACCAATACAGATTAATTTATTAGTTTTGCTTTTATAAATCTCTTCATTTTAGAATAATAATCTTTATGTTTGACCAATACGACTTAGCCATTTTACGGGAAGTACAAGAAAATGCAAAAATAACCATCAAAGATCTGAGCGATAGGATAAGCCTCAGCCCTACTCCAACCTTTGAAAGGCTAAAAAAATTGGAAAAGGATGGTATCATAAAAGGATACTTTGCACGTCTTGATGCAAAAAAACTTGGCTTAGGTCTTACTGTAATGTGTCATGTATCCTTGCGACATCATCAGCAAGAATTGATAGAAAAATTTCAATCAGAAATTATTGGTTTTGACGAAGTAATGGATTGCTACCACATCGCAGGAATGTATGACTATTTGCTAAAAGTAGTTGTCAATGACATGGATGCATACCAACTTTTTGTGAGCAAAAAACTAGCGTCACTTGACAATATAGGCAATGTGCAAAGCTCCTTCGTTATGTCTGAACTGAAATCAGAAATTGGTTATAATATTTGAATAAATTAGCGCCAACTTATATTAAGACAATCAAAGAATTACAAAAATGCATTCAATGATTTTTCAATAATGTCTAGCGCTTCTTGTACTTGTGCTTCATTGATTACTAACGGTGGCGCAAGTCTGATTTTATTACCATGCGTAGGTTTTGCCAGCAGTCCATTGTCACGGAATTCTAGACATATATTCCATGCCAATTCTGAATCTTCGTCTGAATCTATCACTATGGCATTCAGTAATCCTTTGCCTCTCACAAGGGTGATCAATCTATTTCTTTCGGCAATTTTTTCTAATCCTGCTCTAAATAATTGACCCATTTTCTCAGCATTCTCAGCAAGATTTTCATCAATGACGACTTTTAAAGCTTCTATAGCTACGGCGCATGCTAAAGGATTGCCTCCAAAAGTAGATCCATGTTCGCCTGGTTTTATGGTTAACATGATGTGGTCATTTGCCAACACTGCTGACACAGGAAATACACCACCAGAAAGAGCTTTTCCTAAAATAAGGATATCGGGTTTAATGTCGGCTTTTTGTTCACATCTATTATTATTCGCACAATTGCAATCTCCGCAAGTTGCCAGCATTCTTCCTGTACGCGCGATACCTGTCTGAATTTCGTCAGCTACAAACAATACATTATACTCTTTGCACAAAGCAGCTACTCCAGCTAAATAATCTGTGTCAGGTACTACCACGCCGGCTTCACCTTGGATAGGCTCCACAATAAATCCTGCGATATTCGGATCATTTTCTAAAGCTTCTTTTAATGCATTCAGATCATTGTACTGTATAGACCCTACTCCTCCGATGAATGGACCAAACCCAACCCTTGAAGAAGGATCATTGGATGCAGAAATGACAGACAGTGTCCTACCATGGAAATTACCCTTAGCAAATAATATCTTAGCTTTGTCAGTTTCGATACCCTTTACTTTGTATGCCCACTTTCTAGTAAGTTTCATGGCTGTTTCTACCGCTTCTACACCTGAGTTCATCATCAATACTTTGTCAAAACCAAAGAGTTTGGCCATGAATTCTTCCGCTTCACCAAGCAGGTTGTTGTGAAAAGCCCTAGATGTCAGGGTTAGTTTTTCAGCTTGCGTTTTAAGTGCATTGATGATTCTTGGATGACAATGACCTTGATTAACCGCTGAATAAGAAGAAAGAAAATCAAAATATCGTTTACCATCTACATCCCAAACAAAAATCCCTTCGCCTCGCTCCAAAACCACAGGTAATGGGTGATAATTGTGTGCGCCGTATTTATCTTCTTTATCAATTAGGATTTGTGCTCTTTCAGAAACTAAAGATGTATGTGTAGACATGATTTGATATATTTGGTCTTTTATTTAATGATTATGCCACAAAGTTATTAGAATATTTTCAAATAATATTAAATTTGACTTATTTTTTATAATATTTGCGTCATATTTTATTTTTTATTAGTATTTTTAATTATATTTTACACATGTCTGATGAATTAATAAATCAAACCTTAGACCAGTTTGACGTCCAAATCCTAAAATTTCTTGAAGAAGATGGACGAATGGCATTTTCTGCCATTGCACAAGAAATAGGCATTTCAAATACAATGGTTCATCAGCGTGTGCATAAATTGATAGAACACGGCATCCTTAAAGGCATCAAACCTATATTAGATGAGAAAAAAATGGGTTATGATTGGGCATCATTTACTGGGTTGACATTGGACAAAGACCATAACTCTGAGCGAATCATCGAAGCACTAAAAGCCATACCTGAAGTGACAGAATGTTATTATATCACGGGGTCGTTTACCTTGTTTATCAGAATTATAGCAAAAAACCACGAACATATGAGAAGGATTCTTTATGACCAAATAGACAATATCCCTGGCATATCGAAAACAGATTCTTTTATGGAATTGGGTTGTGCATTTAGACGGAATGTGGGTTTGTAGCAAGATTAAAAGATAGATGGAATCAATTTAATAAAATAAATCAAAATATATTTAAAATATAACTACTTTTACATTGAAAATTTTATTATTTGAAATCAAAAAAATATTAGTATGAATTTAAAGTATCTATTATTCTCCACACTTCTAGTTATGAGCTTCTTATCATGCAGCAAAGACGAAGAAGAACAAGTCAAAGTAAGTAGTTCAGCAATAGCTGGGCTTTGGAAGCTGTCATCTGTTAGTTGCACTGATGGCACTACAACAGTAGAATCTGGTGGAAGCACATTAAATCAATCATTTACAGTCACTGGAAAAGATTATGATGCAACCGTAACACTTTCGGAAAATCCAAATGTATATAAAAGCGAAGGTTCTTATACTGCTGTTTCAGTAGTAACCTTTAATGGTTCTACTTATAATCAAGAAACACCATTTCAAGATTTTACTGTAACCGGTAATTGGAAATTAGACGGAAACAAGCTTTTGGTTACATCAAATGGCCAACCTGAGCAATCAGCAGAAATTGTAAAACTTGATGCGAATAACTTAGAATACAAAGTTCTTGTAAACCAAGTAGTAATAGAAAACGAAGCAAAACTGACAACAAAAGGTACTTATTTTTTCAAATTGACAAGGTAAGTTAATTATAAAACATTCATATAAAATTAAAGATGAGTTGACATAATGATATGTTCAACTCATTTTTTATTTAAACAACGTTCTGATGAATTTAATACAAAACAACCTACAACACAAGTAGTCCTTTCTCTCTAAGCATTTCAAATCCTTCAGATGACTCAAAAACTGCTACATCACCCAAATCTGCTTCTGTAAAGCTATCTCTCATCTGTTGGACAGTATATTTTACTCCACTATCAGGATTAGCATTTTCAAGCATGATTATCACCCATTCAGCTACAACTTGATTAAAAAAGAGTGAATAATTTTCTAGGACATCTGAAACGATAATCTCTGCATATTGAACTGCATCCTCACTTTTTTTAGACTTTTTGACAGGTGTTACGATCATTTCTATCGGTTCTCCACCTATCCAAACCAACTGGTCATGTGGACGCAAAGGTTGAATAGGCTCATCCAATACGGCATTTTCAATAAAATCTGCAACAATAGTAGTAGTAGGAACATCAAAATCAAACCAAACATCCAGTGCTTCATCAAATCCTACACCTTGCATATAATTGAATATAGACACCTTCAGTCCATCTGAAAAAAGCTCGTGGTCTGCGCCATCAACATCTTCATGAAAATAGTCATTCTCTGCAAATCCACCAAATGTAGGACCAGTCTGCACAACACCGAATGATGCAGGATCCAATCCTACAGGACTGTGAGCCGTCATGGCAAATTGATGCCAAAATCCTGACTGAATGACGCCTGATTCAAACATTTGGCGCACCATCTCAAGACTATTTATCGTCTCTTGGGCAGTCTGTGTAGGAAATCCGTACATCAAATAAGCGTGTACCATGATACCAGATTCAGTAAACGCCTTAGAAACTCTTGCAACCTGAGCAACGGTTACACCTTTTTTCATTTTATCAAGCAATCTATCTGAAGCAACTTCCAGTCCTCCTGAAACCGCAATACATCCTGATCGTCTCAATAATCTGCATAAATCGTTGGTAAAACTCTTTTCAAATCTGATATTAGTCCACCATACGACAGTCAGTTCTCTCCTAATGATCTCTATAGCTAAATCTCTCATGAGTGCAGGTGGCGCAGCTTCGTCTACAAAATGAAAGCCATTCTGTCCAGTTTGGTTTATAATTTCTTCAATACGATCACATAACAATGCTGCACTGACTGGTTCATATCGCTTGATATAATCTAAAGTGACATCACAAAACGAACATTTGCCCCAGTAACAACCATGTGCAAGTGTCAGTTTGTTCCATCTGCCATCACTCCACAGTCTATGCATAGGATTGACAATCTCAATGACTGAAAGGTACTTATCAAGTAAAAGGTCACTATAATCTGGTGTGCCTACTTCCTTCTGTGGAATATCAAACTCAGTAGATCCATTGATATAAGTGACTACGCCACCAGAAAGACAAAAAGTACGTTTTAGTAATGATTTCTGTCTATTACCTTGTAAATATTCCAATAAATGCTGGATCGGTGCTTCTCCATCATCAAGTGTTATAAAATCTACAAACTCAAAGACGCGTTCATCATATACACTTCTCAACTCTGTATTGGCATATCCGCCACCAAATACTACTTTTATCTTTGGAAAATTGGTTTTAATATATTGACCACATTTGAAAGCGCCAAAAACATTGCCTGGAAAAGGCGCTGTAATACAAACTACATCAGGGTTTTGGGTGGTGATACATCTGTCAACTAGCCCAAGCAGCACATTAGAAATATAAGAGTTTTCACTTAGTAAAGCCTTGTACATGTCATCAAAATGAGTCGCTGTCCTTCCCAATCGTTCTGCATAGCGACTAAAACCAAAATGGTTATCAATGGCTTCTGTGATCAAATCGCCAAGGTCTTCTAGATACAATGTAGCCAAATGACGGGCTTTGTCATGTGTTCCCATAGTGCCGAAAGCCCAATCTAATTGTTCTACCTGAGCAAATCTCGATCCCTCAGGAAGATATCCACCTGCACAAATGGTCAGCGCAAGGGTTTGATTTTTATTTTGAAGGAAATGAATGACCGCATCAATCGTTTTGATATATTTATATCTCTGTGTAAAGACCCTATATGCTACATCAGACAACTCTATTTCGCCGTCTTCAATAATCTGAAAAATATCTTCTAAACCACTTTTGCAGAATACTTTCAAGATAACTTCTAATCCTAAATCACATTGAAAAGCATCAATCTGTAGCGTATTCAAAAAACCCTTGATATACGATGTAGCTGGATAAGGTGTATTCAGCTGTGTAAATGGTGGTGTAATCAGGACGACCTTCAAATGTTTTAATTTAATATTGCAAAAGTAACATTCTTAGCTTAGTAGTTTGTGATGAAATATATAAAATTTAAATAAGACAAAGTTACAATTTGAGAAAATGAACAAAGAAAGTGAAAGGGAGTAAAAATTTGTAAGAAATTTGCTATTCAGAACGATAAAAAAGCATCAGTTTTTATCTTGAATACAGCTATTAGTCTTTCATATAAACAAAACACTAAATAAAAACAAACTTCTTTTAATTAATAACCAACACCATATGCATTAGTCAAATTTTTAATTCAATTATGAAGAAATAAAAAAGCCCAGTTTGGTGCAAAACTGGGCTCAATTTTGTTGATTTTTAATTCTCAACAACGGACTGCAAAGGTATTAATATTTTTGTAAAAGACAAATATTTTGACTAAAAAAAAATAAAATTTTGCTTTTACGATATATTAATTATTTTTATAATGAATCCTGATTCCAATAACTAATCTATTTTTGAGTTACTCTTACAGAAATTCTTCTATTCTTTTGACGACCTTCTTCAGTAGCATTATCACCGATTGGATGTTGATCACCGTATCCATCAGCTTCTAATCTACTCGCATCAACCCCTAGTCTTACTAGTTCGTTTTTAACATTATGTGCTCTATCTACGCTTAATCTTAAATTAGCTTTAGGGTCACCTTGGTTATCTGTATATCCACCCAGCTTAAGTTTAACTTTAGGAAAAGCTTTTAGGATTTCTGCTACGTTTTGCAATTGAACCTGACTCTCAGGTTGTAGTGATGCTTTACCTGTATCAAATAATAAATGATCAAAGTCAAACCAAGTTTCCTTATCTACAACTCTATTGGCATCTTCAATAAATGTGATCAAATTATTTTCAATACCACCTTCGCTTGCATTGGCTAATTCAAATCCTGATGGTAATTTGTAGGAAAATAATTTACCAACAGCGGCACCCATAGAATCTATTGCAGAACCCATAGCATCAGTTGCCTTTAAAGCTGAAGAATCGATAGCAGTAATTAATTCGTCTGATGATTCAGATACTTTTTTACCACAACCTTTTGTTCCTAAGTAGTAAAGTACGGCTAATCCCAGTAGAGCAGGTAATAACCATTTCATCCAGCTGTTTCCACCACCATTAGATGATGAAGATGAGCTTGTTGTAGTCACTGTACTTTGTGTGTTGCCACCAAAATCAGCAAAACCAAGTAAGCTTCCTACACCTGCTGGTAACATATTTTTCAAAAATTCTGATTGACCTCCCAATAAACTTGTAAGTGCAGAGATTCCATTTCCTTTTATTTGATTACCAACCACACTCAATAATAATGGTGCTGCCATTTTAAGAAGTGAAGATGTTGATTCGCTTTTCATTCCGCTCAATCCTGAAATTAAGTCAACGATACCACTTTCTTTTTCACCAAAAAGTGATTTTACGATACCTCCTCCTGAAGATAGAAGGCTATTAACATTGCTAGAACCACCGCCAAATAATCCTGCGATATTCCCTAAGCTGTTCATGTCTAATCCTTCGATAAGATTCATTATGTTCTGAGCACCTGATGATGTAGAAGATTTTTGTACTAATGATCCTAAGATTGTAGGCATCAAACTACCAATAGCTGAATTCACAGTAGATTCTGATTCACCCAAATAGCTACTAGCTTGTTTTGCTAATACGCCAGATATCTGGTCTTTAATTAAATCTAATAAGTTGATTGACATTGTTTAAATGTGTTTAATAAATGAATAAAGATTTTCGTTCTGTCTGCCACAATAAAAAGCATTCATGACATATTTTAGACCAATTAAATTGAATAAGTCACTTGTAAAAACATCATTAAATCATAATAATATGTTAAACGAATGTTTACCAATAAGAAATAGAAGTTATTATTATTTTTCGATCAAATCGCCAATTTTGGTCTTCATCTTTTTTTCAAAATCTAACATGGATCCAAACTCTGTTCTGTAAGCGACTCCAAGTCCATATTTTTGTCTTAAACTCGTGAGGGTCGTAGGATCGATATCGCCTTTTCCATACAATCGTACTTTTAATTTCCTGTCATTTGTCAGCTCCAATTCTATAGCAAAGTCAGGTAAAACTTGATTTACAGCTTGACCTTGGTTTTGGAATACATAGTTTCCACCAAGATTTAAAGAAAGTCTTTCATCCATAAACCTGAACTTATTTTTAAGTCTCACTTCTATTTCATCTGGAAATAAATTTGATGTTGCAGCTGACCCTAGGGCTAAATTATTATTACGAACACCTACTTCAAAGTCAACACCAGAAATAAGTCCATTATCTTCTAGAGTAGAGTTTATCAAATTGGTCAATATTAGTGATAATTGGCTAGAAATAAATTCACTTAAAGTATTAATCCCCGCTGACTGTAATCCTGATGCACCGAATACATCTGAAACTCGACTAGAAGGTAAGAATGAATTAAAAACTATCAGACCTAGTACTTGACTATTTAACTCTAGTTCATTTGTACGCAACAAGCGTAGTTTACTATCTGCAAAGGAAGAAATATCACTTGTAAGATTTGGGAAGGTAAGGTCAAATTTGATCTCAGGCTTAAAGAGTGTGCCGCCTAATATCAACCTTAAGTCTACCTCTGATCTTTGTTCAGCAAGTCTTTGTGTTTCGGGTGATGAAAGTGTTAAATACTCTTCTATGAATGGCTTAATTGACGTCCGAGTGCGATAATTTGCAGTAATATTTAGTGATGTATTTACTGGATCGCCTGTCCACCTTACGATGCCACCGCGCTCGACAACGAATGGCTTTGCTACTGGAAGACCTGGTACTGTAAATAAATATTCACCTTGTTCTATTTCGTATTCACCAAAAATATCGAATGCACCTTGTCTCGTAATATCTATCTTCAAATTACCACGGCCACGCCCTCTGATGATATCACCTTTGGCCTCATTAAATATTAAACTAACCTCTGCATCGGGTGTCAAGGTAAGGTCCATTTCTATATTGATCCCATTAACAGTGTATGGTTTTGAATTTATAATCTTGCCGTTTTGATCATTTTTTACAAATTTAATAAAACTCTGCCCAAGTGATCCTTTTGAATTATCTACAGGTATCGAGAGTTTAGTTCCTGGTCCTGTGACGGCACTGATTTTCATATTTATACGATCAAAAGAGCCTTGAAACTCAGCTGATAATCTACCGACACCAAATCCATAATAATCAGGATTGTCTTTTTTTGAAGTGTTGAGTCCTATGACATTATTCCCAGAAATGGTTGCATTTACCCCAAATTTTCTAAATAAATCATGGACTAGTCCGCCTCTAACAGTACCAATATTGCCATTTTCATCTTTTAATTCAGCTCCATCAAGATTTATCTCAGTATTGGTAAGCAGTAATTTTTGATTATCAAAAAAGTAAGTTGCTCCCGTATAATTTATTCTAGTTTGCCCTTTATTTACCGTTCCAGTACCTATTAAAGTAGGCGTTTTTAAAGGTCCTGCAAAAGTGATATCTGCATTTATATACCCTTTTGTATTGCTTATACCATCTTTTAGGAGATACTGAATCAATGACATAGGTGCTTCACGCAACTTGACCCTACTATCGATTACTTTTAATTTTTCATCATATGTTCCATTGATCGCTAGGAAATCTCCTATCGAAACATTTGCCTTAAATGGTTTACCAGGTGCTTTGTTTACATCTATGTAGACTGCACCGTATTTATCTTTGTTGATAAAAAATTCAGGTACATTGATGTAAGCAGATATTTCTTTTTGTTCACTAAAAACATCAGGTACACGCGCTGAAATACTGGATAAACCAGTAAAATTCATTTTGTCATACTTTATGATACCATTGATAAAATCTAAATCAAAATTATCAATATCAAGACTCAAACCCTTATTATTACTTATATCATTTAACTCAATATTTCTGAATCCATCGGATAAAATCATATTCTCCATATTGAGATACTGATCACCAAAAACAAGATTATTTTTAGGATTAATGGTCCATTTTCGACCCAACATCATCAATAGATTATCTGCCAAAGTAAGGGTATATCCTTTAGGGTGTGGAACCAGTCTGCCACGGATATCAAAATTTTCGAGTGAATCAATTAGCTTTTCAGTATCAAAAGCAAAATCTATGGTATCACCTTTCATATTTGTCTGAAAATCAATGGGATTAAAATGTCGACCTAAGGCATACGTAGAGTCTATATGAACTAAGATATCACCTGATTTGGCATTTGATGTTACTAATATTTGGATATTATTAATGCTATCTTTATTGATTTTAATGTATGGAGATGTTGTAGCAATAGACAATTCATTTTTGTATGTATCAAGTTTACCTTTAAGACTTACTTTTCTAAATCCACTATTTGGCAACCCAATTAGACTTAAAAAATTTTGGCTTTCTAATAAATTGATATTAAAATCAAATTTTTGGTCTACTTTAAACTTGGCCACATCTTCCTTCCATGTTTTAGTTATATGTGGGTAGTTCGTGAAAATTACTTTTTTCACTGATCTTACCACATTCGGAATATCATATTCTCCGTCAATAACTATACTTCCTAGATCACTTGTGACCGATAAAACCTTACTTCTATTTACACTTTGTTTGGAGTCTACAATAATTTGCTTCAACTCAAAAGTGGTATCTTTTGTGAACACTTTCAAATCATTAATTTGCACATCACCAGTAAACTCATTCACATTGTTTCCTACGGTATTGATGTCCATTTTACCACTCATCTTTAATGGAGAAGATGCTAGATTGAGCGCAAATAAATCTATGTTTTTTACATCTGATTTGAAATTTAAAAAAGCTTGATTTTCTAAATACTCAAATGCTCCTTCAAACACAAAATCTATATTTGGATCAGATATCTGGAAAGCACCATTAAATGTATTTTTGTCAATTTTTCCATCTATCTTAAAATCCTTGTAGGTATACTTTTTGAAAATCAAAGATTTAACAGTTGCTGCTAGATCTGCTTTTACTGTATTTAAGGTAAGTCCTCGTCCATCTTCCACCTTTGAATTAAAATTAACTAACCCAAAATCGCTATTATCACTCCATCTCCCTAAATTAAAGTTTATAAGATTTAAAGCACCCGAATAATTAGCTTTATTAGTACCTTCGGTAATGTCTAATCTCATATCCATCTCAGCAATTCCAAGGTCTGAATTTAACTTTCCGTATGCAACAAAATCTTGCAAATATCCATCAAACCTTCCTGTAAAATTGATAGACCCAAGCTTTGTAAAGTTGGTAGGAAGGTTGAAGTTTGGAAAAAGCATTTTAATCTTACGCATGCTCGTCTGAAATCTGTCCAACTTTATATTCAGTACTGCATTGTCAGTATCTAATAAATTCCTAGTGTTAAAAGATCCTGCTAAACTTAATTTATCTCCAAATTTAAAATCCACATCACGACCTGCAATATTGGCTATCTTGCCAAAATATCTTCCACTTATTTCAATGAATTCATCTTCATTATTTTTTATAAAATTCGAATTACTGATGGAAGGCAAAAAGTGTTCGATATCTCTGACATAAATTTTCGTTTCGTCAAATGTCGCATTTAATATGACCTCATTGGTAAAATTCTTGAAGGCATCAAAACTAAGATAACTTAAGCTAAATTTATTTTTAATCAAAGTTTCACCCAAGCTGATAGAATAGTTGGGAAGTGTTGCATTTGTACCGTTTATTAGGATGGAATCGCATGTTATTTCATGAATAGGAAAACCCGTATTATCATTTGCGCTTAGTTTCTTAAGGTCTAGAGTCAATCCTTCTTCATCATGGTATCTTAAATTTTTGACACTGAGTGATATGTCTTCAAAATAAAAATTATTAAAATCTAGTTTTCCTGCATTTGCTTGAAGCAAAGATAATAGGGAATTAGATTTCCCAAAATGACCTCCATCCACTGAAAAATTTCGTAAAGTTATAACAGTTGGATATTTCTGATCTATTACGTCCTTAGGCTTTTCTTCTATTTGTTTGACATCCAATGTTACTTCAGGACGGCAATCGTATTCATAAATATAAGTGTGGTATGAAGGTCCCGTAAATACAATATCATAAATATCAAACTCATTACAAACCCAATCTAGGTAATTGATATCAATATTTCCATGTTCTAGATGGATAAGATCATATTTACCTTTGTTTTTATCATCCAATTTTACGGTAATATTATCTAAATCTATCTCCTTCAATTGTATGATGAGCTTTGATTTTGTCGAAGAAGGATCTTTAGGAGAAGAAAGTTTGCTTATAAACTTGCTAAGATTAGATTCAGTTTCATTCAATTCAGTATTAACATTCAGGTTTATGTCTTGAAGGCCGATGTAAGATAAATCTAATTCATTATTCAATAAAAAAAATAGATTTTTACGCAATGAGATATTTATCGCTCCACCACTAAACAAAGTATCATTTTGTGCATCTGAAATCGTAATTTGATCTAAAATCAAACCATCGAATGGACTAATCTTGACTTTCTCAGTTGTAATTATAAAATCAGTAGCTTCTGAAATATATTTTGTAATCTTGGAAGATAGGTAAGTTTGGACGACTGAAGTTTGCAATAGAAGTAGGCAAGCTACTATAAAAAATAGTAAACCAATCGATATGCGCTTCACCCAAAAAAAGAAACCCTTTTTTTTAGCTGGCTCATCATTTGTATTTAAATTCTTGTCCACAAATACTTTATAACCTTAAGTATAAACTCAAATAAACGGTTAAAGTTATGACTTTCTTATTTAAGAAAATGTGGTTTAACACTTCATTAATCATTTACGCCAACTTAGACTCAAAATGACAACAAACCTATAGTTTCTCTTCAGCAAGTTTCTGGTAGATTTTTATACATTCTACTGCTTCATTTACATCATGGACTCGTAGTATCTTTGCGCCTTTCTGCAGGGCAAACATGTGTAATGCGGTAGTACCATTGAGTGCATCTGCTGCTTTTATGTTTAGCAATTTATTGATCATAGATTTCCTAGAAATACCTACCAAAACAGGATATTCAAAAATTAAAAACTGCTCTAAGGACTTCATCAATTCATAATTATGGTCAAGGGTCTTACCGAAACCAAATCCTGGATCCAAAATAATGTCTTTGATGCCTAGAGACTTTGCCTGATGCACTTTTTTAACAAAATATTTTAAAATATCCATTACAACATCATCATAACTAGGATTTAGTTGCATATCGGACGGCAAACCTTGCATATGCATCATGACATATGGAACATTTAAATTTGCTACCGTCTCCATCATTTTTGCATCATAATTACCAGCTGAAATATCGTTAATGATACATGCTCCATGGTCAACACAAGCCTTTGCAACAGTGCTATGCATCGTGTCAATGGATATGATCACATCAGGAAACTCATTTAACAAAGTCCGAATAACAGGTATCAAGCGATTGACTTCAGTTTCTTCATCAATGATGGTAGCTCCTGGCCTACTAGACATAGCACCCAAGTCAAGAATTGAAGCTCCTTCAGAAAGCATTTTTGAAGCTTTTTCAAGAACGACTTCAGCGTCCAAACTCCGTGAATCTGCATAAAACGAATCTTCATTAACATTGATAACACCCATAACAATAGGTGTACTAAGATCCAAAAGTCGTCCACGACAGTTGATGGTATGTTTCATTTTTCGAATAATATGATAAACAAATCTACCTTAGATATCTCTTTTCATAAAACTACGGTAAGATATAGCTACAAAAAGAGAAATATACACAAGCGACATTAAAACCGCATGGCTATCAGGAAGTAAAATACTAAAATTCCATTCCTTATCCGTAAAAAAATCAGGTAATCTCAATAGTGGGAAAGGATGTAAATCTTCGATACTATTGATAGGCCAATAATTGCGACTCACATGTGTGTAATAGTAGACATGGATACCTTGAAAAATAGCTTCCAAAATAAAGTAAAAAAAATAAAAAAAGATGGCCAAAGTACCACGTCTTATCGTAAAAGCTACTAATAAAGCGAAAGTCATATATCCTAGACAAAGTAGAAAGAACTTTATGATCGCAAAATTATTATCCATAACCAGTTCTAAATCAATACCATCTGTATTTATAATACCAATAGCAATCGTAGAGACAGTATAAATAAAAGTTGCAGCCAAAGCCATGATTAAAATCGATAATAATTTGGATATAAAAAACGACTTTTTAGTCATACCTGTTAGGATATTCTGACGCATTGTCTTATTTCCCACTTCGGAAGTAATGATATAAATCGTCAAAAATCCAAGACAGAACGGAACAAGCCAATTCCCAATATAACCCTGATAATCCCATACCTTGGGAAATTCATAAATCTCAGCGCTTGTCAGCATTGGTAGTTGCATTTTATCCACAATGTCTCTTCCCATTAAAATAATAAAAGGTGCAAGCAATAGATACATAGCTGCCAATACCCTAAAAACTGTATTTGACTTAAATTTTTTCCATTCTAAAAGTATGAGTTCATTCATTTATGATGATTTTAATTAAGTAACAAATGATTTATTGATCTGTATTTTTAACGATACCTAGTTTTTTACCCATTGATTTTAAGTAATTAATAAAAAACTTAAATTGTCCAAATGGAATACTAACTAGAAGTACACAAGCAGGCCACAAAACGCTCAAAAATGGTACGTAAATAATCCAATACAAGACATTTTTTTCGGTCATGACCAATCCTAATAAATAGCTACCTACCTTTGCGCAAAGGCTACCTCCTAATGCAAATGTGGTAAAAATCAAAATAAACTGCAACCAATCTACCTTCCATTTTTCCTTAAGCTTTTTAAACATTATCGTATAATTATATGATTATTAATTGTTTATGATGAAACATTTACATTTTAATCTTACTTGTGATCTCTAGAAACTCTGTCTCTAGTTTTTTCTTTCTAGCGACGATATGAGTCAGATTTATACCTTGCTCAAATGCGAGTTTATTGATAATACTATGGTCTAGGGATTCGTCAATACCTATTTCTATCCATTTATCGATCACATGAAGACGTTTTACAAAAGATAATGTTGCCAAAAACGACTTTAATTCTTGCAGATTATTGGATGCGAGTTCTACTGTTATATCACTATTTATGATCGATCCTATA
>Ga0209812_10000571_pt1 | contig 32709 bp, 25 predicted proteins | sample JI71714BDNA_FD_187502 | JGI IMG/M metagenome (GOLD analysis project Ga0209812, IMG submission 187502) | Wastewater effluent complex algal communities from Wisconsin, to seasonally profile nutrient transformation and Carbon sequestration -... | ecosystem: Engineered > WWTP > Effluent > Algae...
CGGCTTATAGATTAAGCCGGCACGCGGCGATACTAAATCGTCCTTACTGCTGATATCGGTATTATTGCGATGATTGCGTAAATCGACCTTAAAGTGGTCATAGCGCGCGCCAACCACCGCCAACCATTCATTGGTTAACTCAATCTGATCTTGCACATAAATGGCACTCGCCGTCGCGTCAGAATGGTTATCTGCATCAGAACCTGCCGCACGATACTGGATCTTACCAAGGTACAGTGGATTACTCATCGGCACTTTGATACTGGTGGTGTTCGCACCAACATCGGTGAAATAACCGGTCAAGCGCAGGTTATCGGTATCTTGTTGGCTGTACTCAGCACCGATTAACACCTTATGCTTTAACCCCGCCACTGTGGTATCGAAGGTCAAATCGGTTTGATTAATCAGGTTTTTCCGCGCTGTCGCACTGTTATAAGACGACAATGCCACCTCATCCGTCGCGACGGTATAAGCACCGGCAAACACGTTGTCGTAGTATTTATCGTAATCGGCATAGCGTAATTGGTTGACCAATTGTGCGCCATTGGCAAAATCATGCGTCACAGCCGCACTAAAGGCATCGACAGTCGCTTCCGACTGGCTATTGGCGACACTGCCGATAAATAAATTACGTTTGATATGTAACGGTTTTTTCGTCCGCGGATCACTCGGGCCACCACGGTCAGTCAAACGTTCATCACTGAAATGTTCATAGTTCAGTTGTAACGTGGTGGTTTGTCCCAGCTTGTACGTCAATGATGGGTTAAAACCACTGCGCTCAGCATTAAAGTACTGACGGAAACTATCGGAATTCTCATACATAGCGGTCATACGAACGGCCATATCATCCGTCAGCACTTGATTGACATCTGCCGCCATCCGCGCTTGTTGCGAAGAGGATACCGAGCCATCAAACACGCCGCCATTGATAAAATTAGCTTGTTTGGTAACGCGATTGATTAAACCACCCACACCACCACGGCCAAAAATCATACCGGCTGGGCCTTTTAACACGTCAATGCGCTCAACGTTATACAAATCACGCAGATACTGCACATCGTCTCGCACACCGTTCACAAAAAAATCTGCGGTGGAAATATTGCCGCGGAAAATAGGCGCATCGCGGTGACCTTCCCCCTGCGACATTTGCACACCAGCCACATAGCGCACCACGTCCGCCATACTCTGCATGCTTTGGTCAGCAATTTGCTGTTCAGTCACCACAGTCACCACCTGCGGAATATCCCGCAGTAAGGTATTGGTTTTGGTCGCGGTACTCGTGCTTTCGACCTTGTACTTTAGTTTTTCACCTTTGACTTCAATATGTTCAACATTATCATCATCAATGGCGTAGGCCGAAACACTGCTCGAGACGAGGATGGCCGCTAACATCGCTTTGCGAAGATTGGATGGTTTAAACAACACCTGAGACATGACAACACTCTCCAGAAAAAGTTGTGATTATATTAACACAAATAGTTCGCATTTAGTTGCGCGTATTTACGTTTAAACCGAGCAAAAGATCAGGTATAAACTGATCAGCAATACAGATACATTGAGGGCATGTCCGAACGATAGTGCCGTTCTCTTCGAGGCAACCAAGGAAATTTCAATGAAAAAACAACAGCTTTTACACTTGCTCAGCTACATCACCAACCGATTTTGGCTGATTATGACGATTTACGCGGTTAGTTTAGCCACCGCAGCATTTGGCTTTGCTTGGTTAGAACAAAAGTCTTTTGCGGATAGTTTATGGTGGGCGGTGGTGACATCCCTAACCATAGGTTATGGCGATATCACCCCACAAAGCCATGCGGGCCGGATGTGGGGTGTGGCATTTGGCCACTTCTGGATTTTTTTGGTGATCCCCATGATTGTTGCCAATTTGATTATGACCTTGGTGGAGGACAAACATCTATTTAGCGATGAAGAACAGCGCGAACTCTTAACGCGCGTGAGAAACATAGAGGCGTTATTACAGCAACAAGCAACGCAGCAGGCGATCACACAGCATCAAGTCAAAATATCGCCCCCACCACCAACGTCGCCCTCTACCCCCCAGGGCGGCGTCAATAGCACAGACATCTGAACCTAAAGCTGCCCCTCCGCATGGAGCGGCAACATCAGCCATTTGCTTGTTGAGCGGACAGTTATTCAATAACGTTCTAAACAACTATGATGTAACAACTATGATGGACCTGCTGTGATGGAACAGCAGTCTGTCCATCATCGATGTGTATGAAGTCACCGAGGCGCTTGAACTGGATTTTTAGTCGCGCCCTGCCCCATCGTACGCGTTGCCATGTGACCTTGATCAGCAGAGTTCGTCTCAGATGGTGCATGGGCAGCTTGTGATCTCGCGCGTTGGTCCGTATGCCCTGGCGGATAATAAGGCGTGGGTGGCGGCAAGGTAGCCATCAAATCCACTTCGGCCAGCCAGTCCTGCTCTGGCAACACCAAAAGCGGCAGACGAATACTGGCACGAAATCCGCAGCGCTGCCCAAATTCATTTTCTCGGTTGGCCAGCCAAATTTGCCCGCCACAAAACTCGACGGAACGCTTGGCAATACTGAGACCCAATCCCATACCTGCATGGCTACTTTGACCACGGAAAAAAGGTTCAAACAGCTGCGCGAGCTGCTCAGGCGGCACGCCCGGTCCCTCATCGTCAATTTGCAATAGTACTTGTTGATGCTTCACCAACGCTTGTACGGAGATGGTGGTATGGGCTGGCGAATACTTTAACGCGTTGCGGATAATATTTTCGACCGCCCGATAAATCAGCTCGGTATCGGCATGCACTAACATGGCAGGTAGTGGCTGCCATTGCAGCTTTTTCGACTGGGCATTGGCCTCTAAACTGGCCTGCTCACAGACTGATTCTAAAATAGCTGTTAAATCGACCTGAACCAGTACAGGTTCGCGCTCACCGCTTTCTAACCGAGAGAAGGTTAAGATTTCGCCGACTAACTCATCAAGCCGACTGGTTTCGCGCTCGATGCGACTGAGTGCATTTTGCAAATCTGTTGGCTGCTGCCGGATTAAACCCACCAAAATCTGTAAACGCGCAAGCGGCGAACGGAGTTCGTGCGAGACATCGTGCAACAAACGGCGCTGCGACTGTAATGACAGCTCCACTTGACGTGCCATTTGGTTAAAACTGCGTGCCAAAGCACCTAATTCATCGCTACGCGCAGTGACATCAGGTCCTAATTCGGTTTGCCAGTGCTGCTGTGATAACTGCGACAACGCTTGTTGCAGCTGTCGTACCGGTGCCGCAAAATACCACGCTAAACCTAAACTGACCGCCAAACTGCTGCATAAAATAGCAACAAACAAAAACAGCGGATTGGCCCAAAATGGACTATTACTCGATTTCACCGCGTGCTGATGTTCCAACCAGCTGTTATTTTGCGCCAACCATGTACCAATAACACCATAACTCTCCGCCACGTCGGACGGACGATTCACCACCAACAAACGCCATGTCTGGGCATTCTCAGCCCGCAGGCGGATGTCATAGTACTTACTCGATATCTGCAAACGTTGTTGCCAATCCTCTGGCAACGCTCGGCCCAGCATATCTTCGCCTCGGGGTGAAATGACCAATAGTTGCTCACGCGCAGACTGATCTTGCTCCCACTCGGCCAACACATTAGCCAGCTGCGTCACTCCGCCGCCAGCAAACAAATGCTGAGCCGCTGACAACATGACACGCGCACTGTGACCATAATATTGACGTTGTTCTCGGTCATCCTCGTGCAAGGTATAATTGACCCCGCCCACGACAGCTAACGCCAGCAGCAGCGTAATCCAAAATGCCAGCAAGAACTTCCAGAACAAACGTCCCATTACACCGGCGTCCGACTACGCAATAATTGATAGCCTTTGCCACGCACCGACTCGATCCAACTCAGACCATCCGGTCGTGGGCCTAACTTCTGCCGAATATTCGAAATATGCACATCAATACTACGATCGAATTGGCTCAGCGGCCGACCAAGCGCAGTAATCGATAACTCATCTTTGCTGACCAGCTGACCGGCTTGACTCATTAATAACCAAAGTACGTTAAACTCTGCACCCGTTAAATTGATGAGCTCGCCATGAAGATACGCCGTCCGTAGCTCTGCTGACAGCACCAAACCACCTTCTTGCACACGAAGCGCCTGCGGCGCTGGTTGCACGCGTCGCAGCACTGAACGGATCCGAGCGACCAGCTCTTGAGGTAAACAAGGCTTGGCCAAATAATCATCCGCGCCAAGCTCAAGCCCCATGACCCGATCAATGCCTTCACCGCGCGCCGTCAGCATGATCACCGGCAAATTGGACACGTGCCGTAAATGCCGTAGTAAGGTGATGCCATCAAGACCAGGCATCATCACGTCCAATATCAATAGGTCATAAGGATGACTTTGTACTTGCTGTAAACCAATACGCGGATCGGTACAACTATCGACTTGAAAACCCTCGCGTTGCAGAAACATGCTGAGCATTTCGACAAGCTCTTGATCATCATCAATTAATAATAAGCGGTTCATCGGGAATCCATACCCCCATCGTTACAGCCAAAAAACGGCCGTCATCATAACAAATATTTCACAGCGGGGTATATCGTTAGTGCAGGATTTCTAAACAAAGCGTGATTGCTGCCACCAGCTCAGTAATGCCTCAGGCCGCTGCGGTGGGCTAATGTAATAGCCTTGGATCATGTCGACACCAAGTTGGTTGAGTAATTGTAATTGTTCGGCATGTTCCACCCCCTCTGCGACCACCTCCATACCTAAACTTTGCCCTAATACCACCATGGCATACACAATCGAACGCACATCAGGCTCTCGAAGCATCGCTTCGGTAAAGCTGCGATCGATTTTTAATTGCTGTAGGTGAAAATCTTTTAAATAGGCAAGGCTGGAATAACCAGTCCCAAAATCATCCAATGCCACTTGCACACCGACCGCCTGCACCTGCTGTAGCCGCTGTTGAATAACTTGCACTTGTCGCGCAAGCACTGACTCCGTCAATTCGAGCTTCAGCAGCTGTGGTTGCAATTGGTACTGTGCCAACAACGCGGTTAAGCGTGCGACAAACTGATCTTGCAACAGTTGTAAACTGGATATATTTACCGCCACCTGCAGTGAATAACCCGCCCCATTCCACATTGATGCTTGTGATATGGCTTGCTCTAACACAAAATCGCCCAATACGTGGATCACACCACTTTGCTCTGCCAGCGGAATAAATTCAGCCGGAGAAATGTCACCTCGCGTCGGATGCTGCCAGCGTACCAACGCTTCGACCGCGACCATTTTACTATCGGCAAGTCGCACTAATGGCTGATAACGTAACGAAAACTCGCCGCGTTGCAGGCTATCCGGAATGGCATGAATCAGTGATAACCGCGCCGATAGCTGTTCACCCATCTCCGGTTGATACAAGCAATAACTACGAACCCCTTTTTGTTTGGCCTGATACAAGGCGATTTCAGCAACTCGAAGTAATTCATCAAAATCACCACCATGCTGCGGAAACAACGCGACACCAATACATGCCGTCACCGCTAAACGATGACCTTCGATCTCAAAGCGCTGCTGGCACACGCTTAATAACTCCGCCGCCGTGGATGCCACCGAACTGCCTCGCGCGCAGGGCCTGATCAGTAAAAACTCATCACCGCCCAAACGCCCCAACAAATCGGATGGTTGTAGTAAGCTTTCTAGACGCTGCGCCAACAATTTCAACAATTGATCGCCGATCGCATGGCCGAGTAGGTCATTGACCAACTGGAATTGATCTAAATCGAGGTAAAACACCACTAACTGTTGCTGCTGCTGCAGAACATTGCTGCATAAATCGCGCATCTGTTCCACTAAGTGGGCTTTGTTGGATAACCCCGTGAGCGGGTCGCAAAACGCCAACTGCCGGATGCGCTGTTCTGCATTATGCTGCGGTGTCATATCTTCGGTGGTGCAAAGCATACCGTCATAGCGCCCTTGCGACACCAACGGCACCAACCAGCCAGACACCACCACTTGCGCGCCACCAGCCATCGCCATCGGCACCGCTTCAAACCGCGTGGGCGTTAACGTTTGCAGAACTTGATAGTAATAGGGCCGAAAATGGCGCAGCGTTTCATCGGTGAAATCATTCAAAATATGTTTACCGAGTAGGGTCGACTCCGGCAATCCAGCCAAATGCACCAGCGCAGGATTGCAATAAATAATTCGATGCTCTGGATCCGCAACCCAAACGCCGGTAACCACTTTAGCTAAAATGGTGGCATAAAAATCACGTAACCGAGAGACTTCCAAATCAGCATTTTTAAGATCGGTAATATCGCTATGACACCCCACCAGCCGAACCGGTCGATGCTGTTGATCTCGCTCAACAATTTGCCCCTGCGACAAAATCCACAAGTAATGCCCATCACGATGGCGTAATCGTAGTTCCGTCTGAAAACGCTCAGTGTGCCCTTTCAGGTGCTGCACCAATGCTTGTTTGGCATGTTCATAATCGGCAGGATGGATCAAGTTCACCCACTGCCGAAACTCATCGCCCACACTCTGTGCGTCATAGCCCAACCGCTCACGAGCCGCGCCATAAAAATGCAGCTCACCACTACGAACATCTAAATCCCATACATCTAAAGTGCTGCCCGCTAAGGCGCGTTCGAGATGTTGTTTGGTTCGCCGACTGCGCTGTAACATCAAGGCCAGCGCATACATCAAAGCGATCAATACAATGTTATAACTCCAGACCAGCCAAATACTATCGGTCGGCTGAGCACCGCCAAATAGACCGCGATGAAATACAGTGCCAAATATCGTCATAGTGGCAATAATCAATACGCTGATGGAAGCCGCCCATAACCCCTGACTAAATACGAGCCACATCACAATCAGGGCGGGGATAAATAACAAGGTAGGTAAAATTCGAACGTCGGGGCCGGTGAGAAACAGCAAAACCCCCATGACCAACATCAATGCCTGCCACCCCCAGAACACTGGCTTATCAATCGTTTGCCACATGTTGCGGTGCCACATCAGCAAGGGTAAGCCTAAAAGCAATGCACCTAACGCATCACCAAGCCACCACATCAACCAATTAAAACCAAGTTGGGCCGGTTGTAAATAATCACCCAACCACAAAATCCACATCGCTAAAGTGGCATTGGTACAAATGCCCGGCCCCAGAATACAGACTAAAAACCAAACCAAATCTCGGCTACTATCCAATGCCGGTCGCAAATGCCCTTTTTTTAATAACCAGACGGCAAGTGTTGTCCCCAAGGTATTGGTTAATGCCAAAGCGGCAGCCACAGGCAATGCTAAGCCAAACCAAAGATTCACGACGAAGGTGGCGGCCATTAACGGCAGCATTGCGACATATCCCAAATGAAATAATGCGGCAATGGCCACACCGGTCGCCGGCCATATGAGCGTGACAAACTGCTCCTTATAAGGAATGCTGAGTCCTGCCATCCCTAAGATGGTGTAGCTCACAAACACCGCACCAGCCCAGCCAAGATGTAACCATCTGGGCCGACGATGTAGCGCATGTTGCCATAGGCGGCAAATGGTTTGAAATAATGCTTGTAACAAGGTATACGACGACACTACAACTCCTCTGGCACCAGCGTGTGATGACAACGACCTGCAACTGATACCGTCACGGATATCGATATAACTATCTCGCGAACCACGCGACGACCACAACGTCTGCTCTCGCATGGCCATGATGCATATGTGCAAGCCCCGGCAAGTGGCTACACTCACGTGCCTAGCCCGCCTTGCGAGCTTTGCCGCCTGAATGCGAGGCGCTACGATTGCACTGCCATGAAAAATTTGCATGGGCAATGGCAGTCGATACTGCCAGTAGTATAGTCAGGGAATGCAGGTGCAGGAGGCTTTAACATCGGAACCGCAACAAGATGAACCTATTGGATAACACCTCATGGTTCATGCCATAGTAAAGCTGGTCCGGACATATGGATGGTTTGATTGCAATTGATGTGTGACATTGTCATTACGCCGGTCCTACGGATGGCTCTTTATAGAGCGTTTGTGCCGTTGGGGCTCTGCCCGCGTGCGCGGACCACTTTAGCTGTAAAATAATACCTAAACTCGCGAATCAGCGCTCCGCCATGATGCGGAGCACTATGCAACTATGTAGAAACTATGTCATTAGGCAAAGTATGCCACTAGACCGTCGGTTTTACCCAACGTAATACCTGCTCAGCGTTGGTCAACTCAAACGTCTTGGGCGCATCCACTGCAAACTGCCGCACTACCCCATCGACCACCAACATGGCATAACGCAAAGAGCGAATACCACCAAAGTCACCGCTGTCATTCGCCACGCCCAGTGCGGTGGCAAATTTACCCGCACCATCGGCCAGCAACATCAGATCACCTGCGTTTTGATCTTTGGCCCACGCGCCCATCACATAGGCATCATTGACTGAGGTGCAAATAATACGATCGACACCATGCTGATAAAACTCACCAGCCAGAGCAATAAAGCCCGGCAAATGCGCCGCACTGCAGGTCGGCGTAAAGGCCCCAGGTACACCAAATAACACAACAGTTTCACCTCGAAACACCTCTTGGGTGTTGAGTGAAATCACACCATTATCCGTTAAACGCTGCAACGTTACTTGCGGTATTACATCACCAACTTTAATCACACGACATCCTCTTGTTGTGTTGCTCTAATATGAACGGTGCGGTGTTGACGTACCTGTATAGTGCGAATAACACACAGCTATAAACGCACGTGTCGACCACGAAATCGTTCGCTCATCCGCATGATTCGACAATGCGTCACCATGCCTGTCGACGTGAGTGCGGCCTTCAACTCCGCGCTGACACTCATGACCGAGGCTCAACGCACACAGACCTAAATAGCGGCATTCACATAAACATCAAACCGGTTATTTTTACCCACGACCCGCAAGGTCGGTGCGCGTCCGGCTAAATCATCGGCGTAACCAGGCCGTTTCACCACCACGCGCTTGCCGGCTAAGGCCAACGCCGGCGCCAGTAAGGCATCGGCATCCAGATCTTCCCCCACCACCTCATGAAATGCTCGCATCTCTTTTTTTACCAAGGCCGATTTTTCCCGTGGTGGAAACATTGGGTCCAAAAACACCACATCGAACGCGATCGCTTGCGCTGTTGCCTGCGCCATCGCCGCTAAAGACGTCATAGGCCACAGCTGCATACGTTCTGGTAACCAGGTGGCCAATTCCACATCAAGGGCCGCACGCCGTAAACCATCTTGCAGCAGGGCCGCCACTAGTGGATTACGCTCCACCATGATGACATGAGCCCCCAGCGCCGCCAGCACAAACGCATCACGCCCCAAACCGGCGGTGGCATCCAACACCCGTAGCTGCTTCGTTTTGTGCAGCCCAACAGCTTTGGCGATCCCTTCCGACTTGCCGCCGCCGAATTTGCGGCGGTATGTGGCGGCGCCACTGGCAAAATCAACCAAAATATCATGCTGCTTGCGAAGCTCAGGATGGCGCAATACCAAGGCATCCTGCTGCCAACTCAAGTGCCAATCGCGGGGCGTTGGCAGTGCTTGAATGCCAAAATCGTGCTGCAACTGCTGCTGTAACGACAGCGGCACCGTATCAGCATCACAACAAGGCGTTAACGCCATGGTGGATACCGCATCAGTCTGCGCACTTGGCAGTGCATCGGTAGTCGCGTTCGGGCAAGGATCGACCGCGATCAACGATCCTGCTCCGCATCGCCTAAACGACACACGCCATCGACCCAAACCACGCTTGGCTCTGGTGCCATCATACAGTTTGACATCATGCCACTGCGTGTTTGCTGCTGCCGCTCGGTATCGGTATAACGCTGCGCCAGTTGCTGTAATTGCGCCTCATCGACAGTTTCCGTTGAATAGGCTAAATAACCACTGGGGCCACCACAAGCTTTGTGCCCGACCGCCAGCACGCGGCACGCATTGGCATTGCTAGCACTGGCTTTACCAATCAGTGTCGTGAGCTGTTGCCATTGCTCCGTTAACGATGCCGCACTGCTATTCACGGCTGTATTCGGCTGTTTTGCTTGATCTGCGCTATGCGGCATCGATGTTTCTCCAGCCATGCAACCTTGACTTAGCAATAACCCTACCGCGAAAACCGCTCTTTTTAAACTTATCATGCAACTATCCCCATATGACGCAGCAAGGCTGCATTGGATGGCTCACGGCCACGAAATTCTTTAAATAACGTCATCGGTGACGCACTGCCGCCACGTTCTAAAATCGCATGCAGGAAATCCCGTCCCGTTTTCGCGTTAAAAACACCTTCTTCTTCAAATCGGCTAAAGGCATCCGCCGATAACACTTCAGCCCATAAATAACTGTAATAACCAGCCGCATAACCACCGGCAAAAATATGACTAAAACTATGCTGGAAGCGATTAAAACGCGGCGGCACAATCACTGAAACTTGCTGACGAACGTCATCCAAGATGGCTTGTACCCGCGCACCTTGCGCAGGGTCGTAATTGGCATGCAATCTAAAATCAAATAACGCAAACTCGAGCTGGCGCACTAAAAACATGGCACTTTGGAAATTTTTCGCCGCCAGCATTTTGGCCAATAAATCGGCCGGTAACGGCTCGCCCGTTTGATAATGCCCAGAAATAATGGCTAAGGCTTCCGGCGTCCAACACCAGTTTTCTAAAAACTGACTGGGCAGCTCCACCGCATCCCAGGGCACACCCGCAATACCCGCCACCGCAGCCGCATCAACCTTGGTTAACATATGATGTAAACCATGGCCAAATTCGTGGAATAAAGTCACCACTTCATCATGGGTAAATAATGCCGGTTTACCTGCCACCGGTTTATTAAAATTACAGGTCAAATACGCAACCGGTCGCTGTAACTCGCCCGACGGTAACCAGCGTCGGCCTTGGCAATCATCCATCCAGGCACCACCGCGTTTTTGCGCGCGTGCATAAAGGTCCAAGTAAAAACTACCGCGAAGCTCACCGGTTTCATCAAAAATATCAAAAAATTGCACATCCGCATGCCACACATCGACATCGGTGCGCGGCCGCACGTCAATGCCAAACAGACGCTGTAGCACCTCAAACAAACCCGCGATCACTTTTGGCGCGGGGAAATAAGGCCGCAGCAACTCATCCGACACATCAAACATGGCCATTTTGAGTTTTTCCGAGTAATAGGCCACATCCCAGGCCTGCAACGCATCAACACCAAAGTTCTGCTGCGCAAACTGCTGCAACTGCGCCAAATCTTGCTGCGCTTGTGGTTTTGCCCGCGCGGCCAGATCGGTTAAAAACGCCAATACTTGGGCTGGATTTTCCGCCATTTTAGTCGCAAGTGACTCTTCTGCCGCATTGGCAAAATCCAGCAACTGCGCCAATTCATGCCGCAGTGCCATGGTTTCTTCGATAATGGCGGTATTGTCAAATTGCCCCGCGGTCGGGCCTTGATCTGACGCTCGCGTGCAGTAGGCTTGATACATCTCCTGCCGCAGCTGGGCATCATCGGCATAGGTCATCACCGCGATATAACTCGGGAATTCTAAGGTAAACACCCAGCCATCCAATGACTTGCTTTGTGCCGTTTCTTGCGCTGCCAGCTTGGCATCCTCGGGGAGCCCCGCCAACATAGCCGCATCCGTGACATGTTTAAACCACGCCTGGGTGGCATCTAAACAATGGTTGGAGAAACTAGACGCTAAATCGGAAAGTCGGCTTTGGATCTCGCCATAGCGCTGTTTTTTCTCATCGCTCAGCCCAATCCCGGACAATTTAAAATCACGCAGCGCATGCTGAATCACTTGCTGCTGCGCTTGACTAAAACCGTGATACGCGTCGGATTGTGCCAGCGCTTGGTACGCTGCATTTAACCCTTCATGTTGGCCAAGCCAGGTACTGTAATCCGACAATAACGGCAAACATGCCTCATAGGCTGCCCGCAGCTCTGGTGACGAGCACACCGAATTTAAATGCGATACCGGCGACCACAACCGGCTTAATCGATCGGCGCTTTGCTCTGGTGCCTCAATCAGGGATTGCCATGTGACAGGACGCGTAGCCACTGCCAACTCCACCGCAGCGCGGCACTCGTCGATGGCGGTTCGTACCGCAGGTTCAACATGTTCGGGCTTGATGGACGAAAACGGTGGCAAACCGGTAAAGCTTAACAGCGGATTGGTCATAGTGATTCCTAATCTAAACAAATGACAACGCATCACAATCGCCATGCAGCATAGCGCATGCTACATGACTGCAAGACCTGCGTTTACGTCACGACGTTCCACGCAGGCACCACACTTTGTGGTGTCGTCGTAGAGAAATGATGGTTATAACGTGGGGGTTATATTGAATATTCTCAAGCATAACATGACAGGCCGCATGGAAAATAATCATGCTTGGGTGGCCCGAATGACGGCCAATATGACGGCATAGATACGACTTATGAGCACGTAAGCCATCCAAGCACCACCCTAGGTCATGACAGCTGTTTATCCAAACATATGGTTGACGAGCTGTATTTATAACGCGGCAAGGTCGCGCATTTTTTAAACCCTTGATGCAAAAAGTAATTCACCGCTTTGCTGTAACGAATACGGGTGGCAACAGCGACCCGCCCGAGCTGACGATCGCGCGCCGCGGATTCCAATTGTTGGATCAGCATTTGCCCTGTGCCTTGCTTGGCCGAGTATAAATGCTCGATCTCCGCACAATCACTGCCCGCCGTGCGCAATAGTGCACAGCCAATAGGACGATCTTGTTCATACGCCACCAAGGCCATCAACAGATCATCCCCCTCGGGCAAGGTTCGTCGCTCATCTGGATACTGCTGCTGCAAAGCTTGTAACATCGCCACAAAATCAGGGTGAGAAAGAGATACTGATTCAAGCCGCACTGTGCTGTCTCCAGCCCGCCAAAAGATAGATATAAAGCTAGCGGCAAAGCGGCAAACCTGCAAATGCCAATCGGCATTTGCCGCTTAACGCATCACATCGACATCTGACAGAAAAGGATGGTCGGATGCAGGCGCTTCTGGCATATTCATGGCGCCAAAATAAAATATGTGCGCACAACACATTTTTCGTCGGAACCATTGACCGATCAAGGAGACTTTAGGATGAAAAAAACTGTCATCGCCAGCGCTATTGCCGCCGTGCTGACCTTAACGGCCTGTAGTGACAACAAGCCAGCTGCCAGCACCGATGCTGCAAAGCCAGCAGCAACTACACCAACCCCAACCGAAAGTACTGCCCAAGTGACTGCAACCAATCCTTTGCTGCAGCCAAGCCCGCTGCAATATCAAGCCCCTGAATTCGACAAAATCAAAACCGAGCATTTCTTACCGGCTATCGAAGAAGGTATGAAACAACACGCTGCGGAAATCGAAGCCATCGCGAACAATCCCGAAGCTGCCACTTTTGAAAACACTATTGTGGCGATGGAGAAAGCAGGCGCGTTATTAAACCGTGCCACCTCAGTTTTCTATAACCTGACCGGTACCGACTCCACGCCAGAGCTACAAAAAATCCAAGCCGAGTTGGCTCCTAAGATGGCAGCTCATGGCGATAACATCAGCTTAAATAGCAAGTTATTTGCCCGCATTAAGAGCATCTATGATGGTCGCGCCAATGCCAACTTAGACGCCGAATCACTGCGTTTGCTGGAAGTCACCTACGAGCAGTTTGTGATGGCTGGCGCCATGTTGACGGAAGAGCAAAAAACAAAAATTCGCGCTATCAACGAAGAACATTCGAAATTAGCTAACCAATTCTCCGAAAATCTGCTGAAAATCACCAAAGAAATTGCGGTTGTGGTTGATGATAAGGCGCAGTTAGCCGGTCTAAGTGAGGCTGAAATTGCCTCCGCTGCCGAAGCCGCTAAAGCACGCGGTTTAGCTGATAAATATGTATTGGATATCACCAACACCACTCGGCAACCGGTATTAGCCCAGTTAGAAAATCGTGAATTGCGTCAACGCGTGTGGGAAGCCTCCGCCTTCCGCGGCATGAAAGGCGAAACCGATAACCGCCCTGTGGTTGCGCGTATGGTGCAACTGCGCGCTGAAAAAGCCAAACTGCTCGGTTTTGAAAGCTGGGCGCACTACCGTTTAGAAAACACCATGGCGAAAAACCCACAAGCCGTGCGTGATATGTTAGGTAGCATGGTGCCTGCTGTCGTCGAGAATACCAACAAGGAAGCGGCAGATATCCAAGAGATGATCAAATCTACCGGTGGCACCTTCACATTAGAGCCATGGGATTGGGAATTCTACGCCGAGAAAGTCCGTAAAGCGAAATACGACTTGGATGAAAACCAAGTGAAGCCGTATTTTGAATTCGAACGCGTGTTAAACGACGGCGTGTTCTTTACCATGAACAAACTGTTTGGCATCACCATGAAGGCGCGGCCAGATCTGCCGGTGTATCACCCAGATGTCAAAGCCTATGAGGTATTTGATGCGGATGGTACCAGCTTAGCCATTTTCTACGCCGATTATTTTGCCCGCGATGGCAAACGTGGCGGCGCTTGGATGAGCTCTTTTGTTGATCAAAGCGGTTTATTAGGCAACAAGCCGGTGGTAGTGAATGTGATGAACATTCCAAAAGGCCCTGCCGGTGAACCCACGCTGGTCAGCTACGACAATGTGACCACCATGTTCCATGAATTTGGTCATGGCCTGCATGGTATTTTCTCACAAGTGAAATACCCAAGTTTATCAGGTACATCAGTATCACGTGATTTTGTTGAATTCCCATCCACCTTCCAAGAAGATTGGGCAGCGCATCCAGAAGTGTTGGCGAACTATGCCAAGCACTACAAAACGGGTGAAGCTATTCCTGCCGACTTACTGGCGAAGATCCTCAAATCTCGTAGCTTCAACCAAGGTTTTGATACACTTGAATACTTATCTGCCGCCCTCGTTGACATGGAATGGCACTCGCTGCCAGCCGATGCGCCGCTGCAAGATGTAGAGAAATTTGAAGCAGAAGCGCTGAAAAAGCACAAAGTAGATTTAAAAGCGGTACCACCGCGTTATAAATCAACCTACTTCTCACACTCATTAGGTGGCGGTTACTCTGCGAGCTACTACGCCTACATGTGGAGTGAAGTATTAGCTGCTGATGCGTTTGCCTACGTGCAAAGCCAAGGTGGTCTGAAAATTGAAAACGGCAACAGCTATCGGAAGCATATTCTATCCGTGGGTAACACCAAGCCACCGATGGACGCTTACAAAGCATTCCGTGGTCAAGAGCCAACCACGGACGCGTTATTAATCCGTCGTGGTATTAAACAAAGCGTGAACTAAGGTCACAAGCCCCATCGCAGAGGCGTGGGGCTGTTTGATCGTTATGAAAACCCCCAGCTAAGCTGGGGGTTTTGTTTTGGCCGAGGCCACAGAAACTACGAATGTTGCGGTAACGCTTGCACCAGTACCCATGGGGAAACCACCACCGCCCACAAGGTGGCTTGCTGCTCATGCCAGCTTAGCGCTTGGCTATCACTCACCCGCTGTACCAGACCTTCCGCCAACCAACTAGCGACTTGCGTACTCTGATCTTGACTCATGGCATAAGCAACATCAATTAAATCCAGCTGTGGCTGGACCATCACCACCACCCCAGCTGCATAAAACTTTGCCAACTCAGACCAGGCGATCTGTGCCGTTTCTTGCACTAATTTAGCCCGCAGGACGGCAGGTTCCACGGCGAAATTTTCGTTCATCTGTTCTCCAACATTATTGGCGTCCAAACCTATGTGATGGCTTAGACGTCATTTTTTTATCTGCGCTGACTATCCTATGTTCGTCACTTCTGATAGGTGTCGCTCAGGTATCGCTGTCATCGCCAGACTCACCCAACTGAGCTGCGCTTAGATCATGTTTTTTCAATAATTTATGCAAATCTGTGCGATTACGTCCCGCCAACTCCGCGGCGCGCGTAACATTGCCTTCCGCCATCTTCAATACCCGGATCAGGTATTGCCGTTCAAATTGATCGCGGGCTTCACTTAACGTCGGCCAAAAACTGCGGTTTTGCGATAGTGCTTGCTCCACCAGCGCCAAACTCACCACGGGGCTATTTGTTAATGCCACGCACTGTTCCACCACGTTAACTAACTGCCGCACGTTACCAGGCCACTGCGCCGTGACCAAAGCTTGCATGGCATCTTCGGAAAAGCGATTTACCTGTACGTTATGGCGCTCCGCACTTTGCTGTAACACGTGCCGCGCTAATAACGGAATATCCTCTGCGCGTTCACGTAAACTCGGCAACTGCAAATTCACCACATTTAAGCGGTAGTACAAATCCTCGCGGAAACTTTGCTCCGCCATGGCTTGTTTTAAATCACGGTGAGTCGCCGATAACACTCGGACATCGATCGGGATCGATTTGGCACTACCAACCGGCCGGATCTGCCGCTCTTGCAGCGCGCGCAATAACTTGACCTGCAGTGGCAGCGGCATATCGCCGATTTCATCCAAAAACAAAGTGCCGCCATCGGCTTCACGGAATAAACCCGCATGCTCGGTGACCGCGCCGGTAAAGGCACCCTTGGTGTGACCGAATAACTCTGATTCGAGTAGATGTTCAGGTAACGCGCCACAGTTAATGGCCACAAAAGGCCGACGGGCGCGCGGACTGGCACTGTGGATCGCCCGGGCCAGTAACTCTTTGCCGGTCCCGCTGGCTCCCGTAATCAAGACGCTGACATCGCGCTGCGCCACCCGATACGCTTGCTCTAACAGTTGCTCCATGCCCTTACTGCGCGTGACGATCTCTTGCCGCCATTCATCTTTGCTGGGAATGTGCGACTGATGCACCGCCTTGGACAGAATATCGCGCAGTTCGGTGTTATTCAGCGGTTTGGTCAAAAAGCCAAATACGCCACGTTGGGTGGCGGCGACCGCTTCGGGAATAGAGCCATGCGCCGTCATTAACACCACAGGTAACCCTGGGTTACGCTTGGCGATTTCATCAAACAGCGCCATGCCATCGAGTCCAGGCATCCGTAGGTCACTCAATACCACGTCGACCGGTTGCTTTGCCAAGGTGATCAAGGCATTTTCAGCACAGTCGGCACTGATCACCTGATAGCCTTCGCCCTCCAAGCGCAGCGTTAACAAGCGTAATAAACTGGGATCATCATCGACCAATAGTAAACGGCCTTGCGGTGTTGCCATCTTAGCCTCCCCCCGCTTGATTCAGACCCGCTTCAATCTGGGTCAATGCATCAATTTTCTTTTGTAAATCTTTGGTTTGTTTATGCAGCCGGTCGATTTCATCTTGTTGTTGCCCATTTTGCCGACTCAAGGCTTTGACCGCAGATTCTGACTCTAACAGTTTTTGATTGTAAGCATGATCCCAGCGGAATAAATCGGCTAACGCCGGCGTTAACTTACTGATCTGCTCGCTAAATTGCATTTGCGCTTTAAAACGGACCGGATAAGGCGTTTCCGGATGCAGTTTAATCAACAACTGCTGCAGCGCTGCCACAGGGGTACTGGGTAAGGATTTACTCAATTGCTCACGTTGCTGGCTATTCATTTGCAGCAACTGACTACGAAAATCGCGCCAGGCTTGTAAACTCGTCACCTCATCATTGAGTGCCAATTCAGGTTTGAGTGGCACCGGGGCAGGCTTTGGCGGCTCAACCACTTTGACGGGTTCTGGCGCAGGCGCCAAGATCACAGGCAAAGGCGCAGGCCCATTTTGACACGCCGTTAACGCCAACGTCGCTAACAGCAGACTCCACTTTTTCATACCGTTCCCTCAACCAAGGGTAATCGAACCCGAATACAAACATCAGCATAATTGACATCGACAATCTCAGCCATGCCACCTAATAAACGCGCACAATCGGCGACAATCGATAACCCAAGCCCAGAGCCCTGCACAGCATCAAAACGAGGCGCTTTACCGCGTTGAAATGGTTCAAATAATTTGGCTCTGAGCTCCGCCGGGATCGGCGTACCATTATTTGCCACATCTAATAACATGAATTTGTCATGCGGTCGCAGCACGACCCACACTGGACTACCCTCTCCGCCGTAGGCCTGCGCATTGTTGATTAAGTTATCTAAAATACGTCGAAACAGCATGGCATCGGTATATAAACGCGGCAGTTGGCAATCCAGCTCAATATATTGCTGGCGCTGCTGTAACGATAACGCATGATCTTGAAAACACGCATTCAATAAGGCATCACTGTCATGCCACGCAAATTCTGGTTTGGCTTGTTGCAATAAGCGGTTGTAGTCCAGTAGCTGCTCGGTCAGTTGACTCAATCGCTCAGCGCTGCCGTTTAGTAGGCCCACGACCTCCACTTGTTGGCTGTTTAAGGGCCCGACCAATTGTTCGGCTAACAACGCACAACCTTCACGGATACTAGATAACGGCGTTTTTAATTCATGCGATGCATGGCGCAATAAAATAAGTCGTAACGCCTCTAATTGTTGCAGCCGCGACGCCAGCCAGCGTAGCTGTTCACCCAGTTCGGTGAGCTCGCGCGGTCCATCGACTGGCTGATTTGGAAAGTGATGGCTGGGCTGACCGATAGATCGGATCATGGTATCGAGCTGTTTAATAGGTGAGGCTATTCGCGCCGACGCCCACAACACCAACAATAAGGTTAACACCACCAAGGCCACGCTTTGCCATGCCAATTGGTTTTGCGATGCCACCACCGAACGCTGCTGGGTTTCTAAACGCTGCTCTAAGAGATCCCACACCAACTGTGTGAGTTGTTGCTGCTGTTGGCGGATATCGAGCAGCAAAGGCGATAAGGCTTCTATGGTACTTTGGGGGTAAATTTGCAGTAAAATGGCGGTTTGCTGTTGTTGCCGCTGACAACTACTTTGTTCGCTCAACTGTGCACAGAGTGTTTGCAGCATTTGTTGATAATTTCGCACATGGGTGCCGGCCAATTTGGCCAAAGCATCGGTCCGTAGAATGGCGTATTGGCGCACAGCACGCTCGATATCCACCACCAGATTTTGCATATTTTCGCTCAGCTTTACGCTGTTGACCGAACTTTCTGCTTCTGCCACTGACGATTTACTCACCTCGGATAAGGCACGATGGCTTTGCCACAACAACACCGCCAGCGGGATCAAGGCTAGAAAAAAACTGAGCATAATAAATTGCCGCAACGACGCGGGCTGGATCGGCATTTTCATCTGGTGAAACTCGGCAGCAAACACAGCTTGCTATGATAGCGGAATCATCGACCTTGATAAGTTTTTTTTAATCAGCCGGTTAGCCGATAGGTGGATTTTTGCAAATGAGGGACCTTTTATGGGTTATTTTTTAGCAAGTACATGAATTGCTGTTATTCACCCCGAGGTGGCTGACAGCTAAATCCCGGATGACCAACCCGAACCACGCCGAGTATCCGTCATCCAATCCTCACGGCAGCTCACGGCATCGCATGACGAATCAAGCGCACAGCAAAAAAAAACCAGATGCTGCTTTAACAACATCTGGTGGGGGAAGATAAAAGGAAGATTAACAAAGGGTAAAACTACAGCAAACTCACACAGGCCTACATTTGCTTAACCACAGAACCCAAGAACTCGCAATGTGATGCTCGAGCGCTGTGCGTGTGACCTTTACAAAAACGCCGAATTAATTAAGCTTGAGCAGGCACCGCAGCAGCTTTAGCTTTACGGATTTTGGCAGATTGACGCGCATAAGCATCGGCAAACTGTGCTTTTTCCAGCTCACGAACCGCCTGACCATTTAAGTCAATTTTGCGTAAATAAGTTACAAACACAACAGCATTGATTGCAAAAAACGCTACAGCAGCAATTAAAAATGTGTCCATCGTACACCTCACAACTAACTGGGTTAACCAGCTCTAATTTGTCTCTACCAGGGTTTCAGGTAAAAAACGGAAGTGGAACATCTTGCCTATGGCGTCCGGTATCACTTGCGTTATTTACCTGCATGCCTAGTTAATGCAGAAGCCGTGCCAACAAATAAAAATAATCACAAATTAAATTAAACTCATTTAAATACAACAACTTAATAAAGTTAAATTTGTGAATCCTTCGGTGAAATATTCAAATACTGCTGAAATCAACCGAGAATACCATTCAGGCTGTCGCTAATTAGCAACACCATTCTTCACCATTAAAAAATATTTATAAAAATCAACAAGTTATGATGTATCTATTTAGCGACACTTTCCCAAGGATTGCCTAAAAATAAAAATTTCCTTTGTTTTTCAGTATCTTAGATAAGCGCTAAAGTGCACATCCTATCGATATGAGTCATTGGTGCACATCGCGCAATGACATAGCGATACACGACAGAGCGAACCATCGCGTGCGGCAAGTGGTTAATTAAACTCTGATACCGTGTAGTGGCCTCAACATACTGCGTAGTTATGGAAGATTGTGCATCAGATGGGCACGACGAGCTAAGCCATAAAACCTAACTCGTCATGAAAAATGAATAAACGTAGGGATTAGTAAATAAAACCGTATTTACGTGCAACTTTGTCAAAGTATTCTAGACATTGCTTGGCGTATAAACGTTTTTCCACGTAACTGCCAGGGAAGAAGCTTTTCTTAAAGCCATAGGCCACGATATCTTTTAAGCGTTTTAACGGAATATCGAAGTTATCGACCGCCAACTGATACTCGCGACTGACTGTGGTATTGGACACTAAACGATTATCGGTACAAATCACTGTCGCGATACGGTTTTCCAGCATATCGGCAAACTTATGCTGACGAATGTCGGTAATGCTGGGATTGGTTTGTAAGTTAGAGGTTAAACATACCTCAATGGCAATACGCTTATCCGCAATATATGAGGCTAAGTCTTTGATATATTTAGCTTTATCTGTGATGCGTTCATCCACAATCATCTCAGGGATAAACATCGAATAACCATGGCCAATACGATCGGCATAACACTCCGTGATGGCCTCGAATACCGATTCAGCGCCATAGGCTTCACCGGCGTGCAGCGTTTTTAATAAAAAATGCTGATGGGCATATTCGTAAACTTCTTTAAAATTATGGGCGGGATAGCCAGACTCTTGCCCAGCCAAATCAAGCGCCACAATCGGAATACCTTCTTCATCACGTAAGCGCACACTGGCCCGAACCAGTTCCATCGCGGCTAATTTGATCACCTGCATCGGGTCAAAATCGCGCATTAGTTGGAACAAGTTGGTGTAATAGGGTGAGAAGCCTTTGCCATTAAACATCCGCATTGCACAGTTGATAATGCCATATGCAAACGGTGGTTTGTCACCGGCCAATACGGCTGCGGTTTGATTGTATTGTTGCATGGCGCGTTTTAAACCATTGTTAACCGCATGCATGACGCGATCAAAATCAATCCCGGCCGGCAAATCAATCAGTAACTGGGGTGCAAACCGGACCTCAATATAATTAACCCCTTCGGCTTGGTTATCCAGCGCTAGCTCATACGCGGCTTGCTCTAGGTTTTCTAAATCGCGCAGTACTGCACAGGTATATTGAAAACAATGCAGATACTCGCCAAGGTTTTGATAACTGTCTTTGAACACCAGCTCTTTTAAACCTGCCACAGAATTGGACGGCAGACTCAAGTTACAACGGGCGGCCATCTCAATTAAGGACTCTAATCGCAAGCTACCATCGAGGTGCAGATGCAGATCAGACTTTGGCATTTCTTTAATAAAATCAGCAGAATAAAAAGACATTATAAGGACCCCAACAAAACAACGACCGTTTAGTTATAGCAGAATAGCCTTGTAATATTGGAATAATATGTGGGTAAACAAATATGAGGTGCGAAAAAAAGAGAATAAATAAGCGCTTCGGTAGACACAATTTGTGTGAGGTTCATAGTTAGTTGTCGATGCTGACAAAACTATGGTGCCCGGGGCCGGACTCGAACCGGCACGACTTGTGGTCGAGGGATTTTAAATCCCTTGTGTCTACCGATTTCACCACCCGGGCAACGCGACGTATCATAATCAAGCCGGCGCTGACTGTCATGCATTTTTTGCATTTTTTTGTCATTTCACCCATCGTTTGCTGAAATAATCTGCAACGCAAGGCATTCGCAAGACATTATGGAGCCTCCCCCCCCGCATAAAGCCGATAACTTGTCAGCCGCATGCACTCGCTTACCGAGTTTTTTACAACTTACCGAATTTTTTACCAAGCACAGTGCGTAAACGAAGGGACAACATCGAAAAATACAGTTGCATTGAAAAATACACCGTGGTATTACTAAAAAATAGACAGCAGACGGCTAGACATGTATTGCCTAAACAAGTGTTGGCATAGTGCTGGTTGTCATAGTTTTTATCGTATAACGTTTGGATTTTTCATGCATCACATGAACCTGATCATCAACACACTCAACCTCCTCGTGCTCCTCCTCAGGCCACGGGGTTTTGTGCTTTGGTGATCCGATAACCGGAATCCAACCGAAAACCCCGAGCCAGCAGCCGGGGTTTTTTTATGCCTGCCCCGCACTGTACACATTCAAGGCACAACAGTGAGAGGACACCATCATGCATGGGCAGGAAAAAATTTGGATCTTTGATACCACGTTACGTGATGGCGAACAGGCACTGCGCGCTAGCTTAAGCGAGAAACAAAAACTGCAGTTAGCCCATGCCATAGCTCGCTTACATGTCGATGTGATGGAGGTAGGTTTTCCGGTATCATCCCCCGGAGACTTTGCCGCCGTGCAGCGTATCGCGCAGCATGTGCATGGCCCCGTAATTTGTGCACTATCGCGCGCACTACCCACCGACATTGATGCCTGTGGTCAAGCATTGGCTGGCGCTGAGCGCCGCCGTATTCATACCTTTATTGCCACCTCGCCGCTGCATTTACAATACAAACTACGAAAATCCTTGGCCGATGCAACCAGCCAAGCGGTGGCCGCGATCCGTCATGCCCGACGCTACACCGATGATGTGGAATTTTCTTGCGAAGATGCGGGCCGCACCCCTATTGATGATTTGTGCCGCATTGTTGAAGCGGCGATCAACGCCGGTGCCACCACTATTAATATCCCCGATACCGTCGGTTATACCATCCCCACCGAATTTGCCACCATTATCCAACAACTCACCGCGCGAGTGCCGAATATACACAAGGCGATACTCAGTGTGCATTGTCACAATGATTTGGGCTTGGCAGTGGCCAACAGTATCGGCGCCATTCAGGCGGGAGCGCGGCAAATCGAATGTACGGTCAATGGCATCGGTGAGCGCGCCGGCAATTGTGCCTTGGAAGAAATCGCCATGATCTTACGCACCCGCCAAGATATTTTGCCATTTTACAGCGATATCAAAACCCACGAGATCTACCGCAGCTCGCATTTGGTCAGTCAGATTTGCCATATGCCGATCCAACCGAACAAAGCGATAGTGGGTGAAAACGCCTTCGCGCACTCCTCGGGTATTCATCAGGATGGTGTCCTAAAAGCGCAAAACACCTACGAAATCATGGCACCAGAACATATCGGCATCCGCCAAAACGAATTGAACTTAACCTCGCGCAGTGGCCGCGCCGTGATCGTACATCGGTTAAAAGAGATGGGCTATGGTGCAGAAGACTATGATATCGAAACACTGTACCAAGCGTTTATCGCATTAGCTGACGAAAAGGGCCGTGTTTTTGACTATGACTTGGAAGCCTTGGTGTTTTTCCAAGCCATTCAAGATGATGATCCTGCCTATCGACTGGCATTTTTAAGTGCCACCACTCATACCGGGCACGTCGCCACCGCCACTGTCAGCTTGGACATCCAAGGTCAGATCCATACCGAAGCGGCCACCGGCAATGGCCCTGTCGAAGCCGCGTTTAGCGCCATTCAGCGCATGGTCACCCATCTGACGAATGCGCACATGTCACCAATACAAGCGTCAGCCGCTACACCGGCAAGCATCTATGGTTTGCCGATTACAGTGGTGGATTACAACCTGCAAGCCAAAGGCGCCGGTGAAGACGCCCTGGGTCAAGTCAATATCATTGCCGAAGTAGGTGGGCGACGCTTTCATGGCACTGGGTTGGCCACCGACATCGTCCGCGCCTCAGTGCTGGCATATGTGCATGTGTTGAACTTAGTTCACCGCAGCCAACGAGTCGCGGCGGTCAAACAGGCGCGGCAGCATGTGGATATTCCCCCCCATACCGCCATCGCCAATGGCAAAACCCTAGATCCCAGCACGCAACCCATTTCATCCTCACAACCATAACGAGACGCAGCATGACACACTATCAAATTGCAGTATTAGCCGGTGATGGCATAGGCCCAGAAGTGATGACCGAAGCCATTCGCGTGTTGGAGGCGGTTAGTCAACGCTTTGCCTTTACCCTGACCTGCCAGCACGGTCGTGTCGGCGGTGCCGCCATTGATGCCGATGGCGAGCCGTTACCCGCCGCAACCTTGGCCTTATGCCAGCGCAGCGATGCCATTTTATTTGGCTCAGTCGGTGGCCCCAAATGGACACATTTACCCCCCGAAGCTCAGCCCGAGCGCGGTGCCTTATTGCCACTGCGTAAAACCTTCGATTTATTTTGCAACTTACGCCCAGGCCAGATTTACCCGGCGTTTGCTGAATTATCACCGCTGCATCCGCGCATCAGCCAACAAGGTATGGATATTCTGTGCATCCGAGAACTTACCGGTGGTATTTATTTTGGCGAGAAAGGCCGCCATAACGATACCGCCTTTGATACTCAGCGCTACAGTGTTACCGAAATTCGCCGCATCGCTGAGCTGGCGTTTCAGGCCGCGCAGCGCCGGCGCGGTAAAGTAACATCCATAGATAAAGCCAATGTGTTGGCGAGCAGTGTGTTATGGCGGGAGGTGGTGACACAAGTTGCTCGTGACTACCCACAAGTGACGCTAGAACATATGTATATCGATAACGCCGCCATGCAGCTGATCCGTGCACCGCAACAATTTGACGTACTGCTTTGTGACAACTTGTTTGGCGATATTTTGTCGGATGAACTGGCCGCCATTGTCGGTTCATTAGGCCTGCTGCCATCGGCCAGCATCAATAGTTCCGGTTTTGGTTTGTATGAACCCGCCGGCGGCAGTGCTCCGGACATCGCCGGCAAGGGGATTGCCAATCCGATGGCACAAATTCTAAGTGCCGCCTTAATGTTGCGCTACAGCTGTCAGCAAGAGGCGGCAGCCCGCGCCATTGAAGCCGCCGTCCAGCATTGCCTCGCACAAGGCATAGTCACCGCCGATCTTAACCCCAAACACGCATTCAGCACCGCCGACGTCGGCACGGCGATTGTCGCCGCCATTCAAGGAGCACAGTAACCATGGGCCTAACACTGTACGAAAAAATCTATCAGCAGCATATCGTCCGCGCACTAAATGCCAGCACCGATTTGCTGTATGTGGATCGACATTTGATCCATGAAGTCACCAGTCCCCAAGCCTTTGCTGGACTAAAACAAGCGCAGCGACCGGTACGACGGCCAGATCTAACGTTTGCTACTATGGACCACAATGTCTCCACCCGTTTTCGCCAGCTCGATGCCGCAGGCCCCACATCACAGCGTCAACTGCAAGCCTTAGCCGAGAATTGCCAGCAGTTTGGCATTGAATTATTGGATTTAACGCACCCTGATCAAGGGATCGTGCACGTGATTGGCCCTGAATTGGGACTCACCCAACCCGGCATGATCATCGTCTGTGGCGATTCTCATACCTCCACCCATGGTGCATTTGGCGCTTTAGCCTTTGGCATTGGCACGTCCGAAGTCGAACATGTGCTAGCGACACAAACCTTGCCACAGCAAAAAGCCAAAACATTAAACATCGAGATCAATGGCCAGCTCATGCCGGGCGTCACCGCCAAGGATGTCATTATGGCGGTGATCGGACGACTAGGCACTGCCGGCGGTAATGGTTATGTTGCCGAATTTAGTGGCGATTGCATCCGCCGTTTATCGATGGAAAGCCGAATGACGCTGTGCAATATGAGCATTGAAATGGGTGCGAAAGCCGGCCTGATCGCACCGGATGACATCACCTTTGCGTATTTGGCAGAAAAACGTTACGCCCCAACGGCCTCCGATTGGCCGGCCGCCGTGGCGTATTGGCAAACCTTGTATTCCGACCATGATGCCGTATTTGATGCACATATTCAGATCGATGCCGAGCACATCCAGCCACACGTCAGCTGGGGCACCAGCCCGGAGCAAGTGGTGGCGCTGCATGAGACTATTCCAGACCCAGCCGAGTTCACGGATTTGATCAAGGCCGATGCCGCACGACGTGCCCAGCAATATATGGGATTGACACCCGGCCAGCGGATCACCGATTTAGCGGTCGATGTGGTCTTTATCGGTTCTTGCACGAATAGCCGCATTGAAGATTTGCGCGCCGCCGCCGCTGTGGTGCAAGGTTTACACGTGGCTCCCAAGGTCCGCGCGTTAGTGGTGCCCGGCTCAGGTCAGGTCAAACGCCAAGCCGAAGCCGAAGGCTTATCCGATATTTTTATCAAGGCCGGCTTTGAATGGCGTGAACCAGGCTGTTCCATGTGTCTTGGCATGAACGATGACCAAGTGGCTGCCGGAGAACGCTGTGCTTCGACCTCCAACCGGAACTTTGAAGGCCGACAAGGGCGCGGTAGTCGCACGCATTTGGTCAGTCCAGCCGTTGCGGCGGCGGCCGCGATCGCGGGTCACTTTATCAATCCGGCACAGCTACAGCAGATGCGATCGTCCAGTGTCAGCACACCGCCAGCATCGAGCCACACCTTATCGTTTCACCACACCGCCAGCAACGGAGCTTCGGTATGACAACTTATTTTTGCCAAGGCCTTGTGTGCCCACTTGATCACAATAATGTCGACACCGACCAAATTATCCCTAAACAATTTCTGACCTCGGTCAGCCGCGATGGTTTTGCCGATGCACTCTTTTATGATTGGCGCTACGAAGCGGATGGCCAGCCAAATCCTGATTTTGTGTTAAATCAGCCCCAATACCAAGGCGCCACTATTTTGCTGTCGCGCGCTAATTTTGGCTGTGGTTCAAGCCGAGAACATGCGCCTTGGGCCATTCAGCAATATGGATTTCAAGTGATTATTGCCCAGAGCTTTGCCGATATTTTTTTCAATAACAGCATTAATAACGGCATGCTACTGATCCAGTTAAGCGCGGCCAATATCGAGCTGTTATTTCAACGGGCGCAACAAAGCCCACAATCATGGTGTATTGATTTGGTGAACCAACAAATTTTGCTTGGGCAACACAGCGCCATTGGTTTTGCCATCGATGCGGATATCAAGCAGCGTTTACTCAGTGGTTTGGATTTTATCGGCGCCAGCATGCAATATCAGGCCGAGATCGATCGTTTTGAAGCAGAACGCGCGCAGCGATACCCCTGGTTAGGCTAACGCGGATAGTAGTCTCGTTTTACATTGGTTATTGCTTCATATTTGGCTCAGGTGGTGCGGCTGGCACACCTGAGTCGTGCTTGAAAGTTCCTATATCTACGACTAGTGTTTTACGTCTACAGGCTCGCTAATGGACATGGCGTATGCAGCAACACTCGAGTCTCTTTTCCGACCCTCTGCTGGGTCAGTTAGGACTATTAACCATCTGTCAGTCGGTGCCATCTGGCATGGCTATTTTGGACCCGAACCTCAACTATATCTTTATCAATCAAACGCTGGCTGATTTTAACGGCGCCAGTATTGCCGCGCATATCGGCCATGGTGTTAAAGATGTGCTGCCCGAGTTTTATCCGCAACTGGCACCTATGCTGCACCATGTGCTGCGTACCGGCGAGGGGTTGGAAAACTTTGACATCTCCGGCCCCACCCCATCAGTACCGGCTCAGATCAGCCACTGGTCTGCCTCATACCTTCCTATCAAAAACGCTGAGCAACAGGTGATTGGCATTGGCGTACTGGCCGTCAACAAAACCGCCGAATGGGAAGCGCAGCGCATTAAAGCCGAAAGCGAAGATTTGTTACGACGTGTCTTAGATAACTTATTTGCCTTTGTCGGTATTTTGGATTTAACCGGCGTTCTGGTCGATGCCAATTTACCTCCTATTCAAGCCGCCGGTTTAGATCGCGAACACGTGTTGGGTAAAAAGTTTTGGCATTGTGATTGGTGGAATTACGATTCGGCCATCGCACAGCAGTTGGAACAGGCGTTTCAACAAGCACTGTTAGGTCAAATCCAACGTTATGATGTGGTGGTCCGTATGATCCACGACAGCCGAATGACCATCGACTTTATGCTAGCGCCACTTTATAACAAGCAAGGTCGGTTAACCCATGTCATCGCCTCAGGCATTGATATCTCGGCCCGCACCGCCAGTGAAACACGGCTACGTCACAGTGAATTATTGTTTCGCGGCGTATTCGATAATGTTGCCGATGCCTTACTGGCTGTGGATCAACAAGGGGCGATTCAATTGGCCAATAGCAGCGCCATTCGTCATTTCGGTTACAGCGAGGCCGACTTAGTGCAGCTCACCTTGCAAAGCTTAATCCCGCAATTACCCTGGACAGACATCCGACACCAACTTACCGAACAATATGCGCCGATTTGGACCAGCCCGCATGATCTTTACGGTGTGCAAAAAAATGGCCAGCTCTTTCCTGTGTTACTTAGCGTCACACTGTTAGAAACCAAAGAGCCGGTCCGACTTCTGGTAACTATTGCCGATATCAGCGGCGAGAAACAAACTCAGCAACGCTTGATCGACATGATCTGTGAAAAATCCGCGCTATTGGAAGAACGCACAAGCCTCCTCAACGAAATACATCATCGTGTCAAAAACAACCTACAAATTATCTCTAGTTTATTAGCGCTACAATCTCGACATTTACCGGTGGAACTACGTCCAGTATTGATGCAATGCAAACTTCGTGTGCGGGCGATGGCGCTGATCCATCAACTACTGTATGAACAAACCAACTATGCGGTTATTAAACTTGGGCCTTATTTACAAGAATTGTGTCAACTCATTCGGCAAACCTTATTGCAAGATCAGCACAGTATTAGCTTCGACTTCGCCGGGGTAGATAACAATATTGCGGTCAATCTCACCGTTGCTATGCCTTGTGGTTTATTAGCCAATGAGCTCATCATGAACGCCATCAAACATGCATTTGTCGCACGCGATAAGGGCATCATTCAGGTGGGGCTTGGTGTGCAGCAGGGCCTTTGTATACTCAGTATTGCCGACAATGGCGTAGGCTTACCCGAAGATGTCAAATTGGGTGAACATCAGTCGCTGGGGTTTCAGTTAATTCCGGGATTTGTGTCACAGCTGCAAGGCAAAATCGAAATTGAGCGTTTACAAGGTGGTGGTACGCGGTTTCAGCTGAGTTTTCGCCATGATGCCTAACGACGCGCGGCAGGACTCAAATGACGGTCACTGTGGGTGGAAGCCACACCACGACGATGCCCACAGATATGCAAGGAACTGTTATGCCAGATAAAATTATGCTCGTTGAAGATGAATATATAGTGGCATTGGACATCCGGCTTTGTTTAGAGGAGCTGGGTTATGAGGTAGTTGCAACCCTCGATAAAGCAGAGCTGGTACTGAGCACCGCCCAACAACTTCAACCGGATTTGGTATTGATGGATATTCATTTAGCCGGCAGCATGCGCGGAACAGATGCCGCATTGTTATTGCATCATCACTACCCGCTTCCAGTGATTTTTCTCACCGCAAATAGTGAAACTGACATCTTACAGCACGCTGAACTTAGTATGCCCTATGGTTTTTTAATCAAACCTTATGATAAACGTGAACTGGCCGCGTCGATTCGGATGGCACTCAACCGTGCCCGTGCAACGCCAAATACCAGCTTGTTGGCCTATCAAGACCCCCTGACCCAGCTTGGTAACCGTGCCAAGTTGGATTTACAGCTGCCAAAACTTTGTGTGGAAGCCACCCCGCAGCAGCAACTGGGCATTATTTTCCTCGATTTGGATAACTTTAAACCCATTAACGATCAATTCGGCCACGCCGCCGGCGATCATGTATTACAAACGGTGGGCTTACGGCTACAACAAGGGATCCGCCAAAGCGATTTTGCCTATCGTTTTGGTGGTGATGAGTTTGTGGTGCTCTTACCACAGCTCCCCTCCAAAAGCGTTTTAGAACAAATCGCACAAAAGCTACTCCAGTCACTGCAACAGCCGATATCATGGCAAGAGTACCATCTTCAAATTGGTGCTAGCCTAGGAGCTGTCTTAACCACAGGGCAACATCATACCCCAAATCAGCTGTTACAACTGGCCGACCATACCATGTATCAAGCCAAAGCTCAGGGTAAAAATCAGCTACTTATTCATCACGCGGAGTACATCACATCTTGATATGTTTGTCTTACCCTTGCAGCTCACTTGCATCCGGGCGGCGTTTACGATAAAACAATATGCTGAAAAAATGTTACATTTATCGCCGATTGGCCAATCATGAAACCTGATGAGAGTCACACCCGCATGCCAGCACTGGCATTAAAAATTCCGCCCTTACTGCAACTGCTGTCTGCTAGCGTTGCAGCCTATGGTTTGAGTCTTTTTTCCGCACACACCTTTTGGTTTCTCATACTGTTAGCTCCCATTTTCGCGCTGTTAGGGCTGTTTTTTATTGGCGGTGCTATGGTTGCCTTGCACCGAGCACAAACCACCGTAGACCCCCGCGATCCACACAAAACCAGTAGCCTGATCCGCCGCGGAGTTTATCGTTACAGTCGTAATCCGATTTATTTAGGCATGATATTGCTACTCATGGGCTGGTGCTGTTTTTTACAACAGCCACAAAGTTTTATATTAGTGCCATTACTCGTTCTAAGCCTTACCTATTGGCAAATCGTACCGGAAGAACACATTTTAATGGCGCGTTTTGCTGAACGTTATCAAGAATACCAACAGCGTGTTCGACGCTGGTTATAAACATTAGGTAGCCAGTTGTTAGATAGCGGGCATCACGCTTTCTCTATTACTAGCACCATCATTCAACAGGGAGTAACGTTATGCAGGACACCTCTTCACGCGCCGCGCTCATTCGTCAAGCGTTAATCGATACCGATCACAGCGACCCTACCATTCAGGTCATTGGTAAGCATCGTAAAATGGCTGAAAATCCATTTCGTTTTCTACGCGGCTCGGCCGGTTTATTTTATGCCGATTTTAAACAGCAGCACATTCAATTGCCCGACGCCCTTTTTACATGGCCGCTGACGATGGTGATTGGCGACTGTCACTTGGCTAATTTTGGGTTATTTACCGAAGATGGCAGCAGCGGCGATCGTGTGAAATTTGGTCCAAACGATTTCGATGATGCCTGTATCGGCCATGCCGTGTGGGATTTAGTCCGATTAAGCGTAAGCTTGATCTTAGCTGCGGATTACTGTCGTGGTGTGCAACAAGGCATCTATCCTGCCGATGAGCTGGTGATTACGCGCAAAGACCACGTCACCTCAGAAGCAGGCGCGCTTGCTGCAGTACGGGCATTTTTACTGGCGTATCAGCAGCAGCTGGCCACTATAGCGCGCGACCCTGAGCAACGCTTTGCTGTGCTCGACCATTTTGAGAAAGGCCACGTACTACGACCGCTACTCAAGAAAACCATCAAACGTAGTGTGATAGGTGAGCAATTTTTGCAAAAAAGTACCTTGGCAAAAAATGTCGATTTACAGCAGCGACCACTGCGGTTTATCGATAAACCAGGTCGCTTTGAACGGTTAAGCGATGATGAGACGGCCAAATTGGCCGATGCCTTTGCACCCTATATGAGTGACTGTATTTTAGATATAGTCGCACGGCATGGTGCTGGCACTGGGTCGTTAAATATGCAGCGATATTACGTCTTGGTCGGGCCTGCGCAAATCCAGCACAGTGATGATTTTGCCTTATGTCATCTTGTCGAAATCAAACAGCAACGGGATGCAGCTCCCTTGGCATTTTTCCGCGAGCTAAGTCCAATGAACCGACTCAATGCCGCGCATTTGACCGTCGATTGCCAGCGGCAAATGTTACGCCGACCAGACCTAGTGCTGGATGAACTCATTTACAACGAACAACCTTTTTTGGTTCGATCGCTGCACCATGCCAGTGTCGATATTGGCCCTGAAGATGTCTGTGTACACGCCGAGGATGCGGACCTATCGTTATTCCAATATGCACAAGCGTGCGGCCGAGCTCTTGCGCTGGTGCACAGTCGTGGCGATCGGCGCTCAACGCGGTTTGAACAACAGGTGAGCCAATCACTGCATCAGCACCTGAGCGAGCTAGAAACTGCCTGCCAACACTATGCACAACAGGTGATTAACGATTACGTTTGGTTAAAAAGCCACGTTGAGCGACACACAAATGGCTAAGCACGAATCGCTACATCATCTATTAAAACGATAACTTCGCATCAGCTTTCAAACAAAAAGCCCACTCGAATGAGTGGGTTTTTTGGCTTGATTGGGAGCCTTCATGCCCCTCGCAGAGCTCGGTGGGATCAGCCGGACGAACGCAACATGGGTTGCAGCGGTGGGCTTGGAGACGGCGACTGGGTGGCTTCGTTTGCGTTTACCCCCTTCGCAGAGCTCGGGGCGTTCAGCTGGCGAAACGCAAAAAGGTTTGCTGCGGGGAGTTTGGGGTTGTGACAGGGTTACTTGATAAAATGGCTTCGTTTGGGTTTCCCCCCTTCGCAGAGCTCGG
>Ga0209812_10000572_pt1 | contig 32699 bp, 31 predicted proteins | sample JI71714BDNA_FD_187502 | JGI IMG/M metagenome (GOLD analysis project Ga0209812, IMG submission 187502) | Wastewater effluent complex algal communities from Wisconsin, to seasonally profile nutrient transformation and Carbon sequestration -... | ecosystem: Engineered > WWTP > Effluent > Algae...
TCCCCAATAGTGTCGGTTTTCAGCATATCGAGGGACGGGTTGCAAGGTCTGGGGTTGCGCCATCCCCCCTATCCCCCGCCGCCATGTCCGCCTATGCCCAGCCTATGGCTGATCTCTATCTCAAAGCACTTGAATCCGAACGCCGCAGCCTGTGGGCGAGCGCGCGGTTGAAGGGGTTGCCCAAGGATTCGCCTGAACGGATGCGGATTACCCAGATCGATGCCGATATCGCTGCGCACAGGGCAAAAGCAAAACCGTGAACGACACAGCCCACCCCGCCACCGCCTATAAAATCCTGACCGCCGACCAATGGGCGCAGTTTCAGGCGGACGGGGTGTTCCACGGCGCGCCGGTCGATCTGGCTGATGGCTATATCCACCTGTCCGCCGCCGAGCAGGTGCAAGGCACGCTCGACAAGCATTTTGCCGGACAAAGCGGCCTGGTGATCGCCGAAATTGACCTGGCGTTATTAGGCGACACGGTGAAGTGGGAGGTATCGCGCGGCGGCGCTCTGTTCCCCCATATCTATGGCCCATTGCCAATGGCGGCGGTGTTGAGGGTGACGGATAGCACTCCTTCTTTCCGTTAGGGGGGAGAGACAAGACTTGGCGCCGAAGCTTTGGCGAAAGCGTTCAGTCTCAGCGGAGAGGGATTGTGACGGTGAGGTTAACGCATGACTTTTCCCCTCTTCACTTCGCGGATTGCCGAAGGCCACCGAAATTGAACGACTATTCCCAATGAGTTTGGTTATGCCGGGCCTCGACAAGTTCAGCACGAGCGGATTTGTTGGCAGTCCACTCAAATCCAGCAGTCACCCACCCCTCGACGTCGCGCTTTGGCGCTGTTAGGGGCGGCGTATGACTGAAATTCGCAAAACCGTCCGCACCCGCGTTGCCCCCTCGCCCACCGGCGATCCGCATGTCGGCACTGCCTATATCGCGCTGATCAATTATTGCTTTGCCAAGAAGCATGGCGGCGAGTTTCTGTTGCGGATCGAGGATACCGATCAGGTGCGCTCGACCGCCGAATCCGAGGTGAAGATTCTCGATTCGCTGCGTTGGCTGGGGCTAAGCTGGGATGAAGGCCCTGATGTCGGCGGCTCGCACGGCCCCTATCGCCAGTCGGAACGCAGCGCGATCTATACCGAGCATTGCAACCGGCTGTTGAATGAAGGCCATGCCTTCAAATGCTATTGCACCCCCGACGAATTATCGTCGATGCGTGCGCAACAGATGGCAGCGAAGCAGCCGCCCAAATATGATGGTCGCTGTGCTAAGCTGACCCAGGCCGAATGCGCCGAGCGCGATGCCAAGGGTATGAGCCATGTGGTGCGCATGATGGTGCCGAACGAGGGCGTGTGTGTGGTGCAGGATACACTGCGCGGACCAATCGAGTTCGAATATGCCGTGGTCGATATGCAGGTATTGATGAAGTCGGACGGCTTGCCCACCTATCACCTCGCCAATGTCGTGGACGATCATTTGATGGGGATCACCCATGTGATGCGCGGCGAGGAATGGATTTCATCGGCGCCCAAGCATCTGTTGCTCTATCAATATTTCGGCTGGGAACCACCGGTGCTGACGCACCTGCCGTTGCTGCGCAACGCCGACCGCTCTAAGCTGTCGAAGCGCAAAAACCCGACCAGCATCCTCTATTACCAGCGCGCCGGATATTTGCCTTCGGCGATGCAAAATTTCCTCGGCCTGTTTATCAAGAGCGCGAGCGAAGAGGATGAAAAAACGTCGTTGCAGGATTTAATCGACGGCTTTGATGTAGCGAACATCTCACTCGGCGGGCCGGTGTTCGACACCTCGAAACTCGACTGGCTCAACGGGCGTTATATGCGCGAGGACCTGAGCACGGCGCAGTTCCTCGACGAGGTGCGCAAATGGGCATTGAACGACGAATATCTGACCCCGATTGCCGAAATGGCGCAGAGCCGGATTGTGCGGCTGTCCGACCTGGGTGCCTTGACCGCACCGTTCTTCATGAACCGGATTGAAGGGATGACTGCTGACCGGTTACGCGATGGCGTAAAGATCGATACCGACCAGCAGCGCGCCGCCTATACCCTTGCGCTGCAACAGTTTGACGCGATGATCGAGTGGAACAAGGACGGCGTCGATGCTGCGCTAAGGAAGACCGCCGCAGCGCTGGAGATCAAACTGAAAGACATGATCCGCGCCTTCTACCTCGCGGTATTGGGCAGTCCGCAAGGCGTGCCGCTGTTCGACGCAATCACCCACCTGGGCCGCGACATCCTCCGCGAACGCCTGCGCCATGCAATGGAACTGCTAGGCCCCGCGAGCAAGAAAGAGATTGAGGCTTGGACGGCGTTGTTGGCTAAGGCTGAAACTTCGCCAGAATGAGCGATTCTATTGCCTTGCACGAAAGCTGGAAGGCACCATTGCTGCCCGAATTTGAGGCGGAATACATGGCGCAGCTGCGCAGCTTCCTGTTTGCAGAAAAGGCTGCTGGAAAACAAATATTCCCCAAGGGCAGCGAGTGGTTCCGTGCGATGGACCTGACGCCGCTCGACAAGGTGCGCGTGGTGATTTTGGGGCAGGATCCCTATCACGGCCCAGGTCAGGCACACGGGCTGTGCTTCAGCGTCAAGCCCGGTGTTCCGCCGCCGCCCAGCCTTGTGAACATCTACAAAGAACTCCACGCCGACCTTGGCATAGAACGCCCGCGCCACGGCTTTCTGGAACATTGGGCGCAGCAGGGCGTGCTGTTGCTCAACAGCGTGCTGACCGTCGAAATGGCGAAGGCCGCCTCGCATCAGGGCAAAGGCTGGGAGAAGTTTACCGATGCGGTGATCCGGCTGGTAAACGCCAAGGATGAGCCGGTCGTCTTCCTACTATGGGGTGCCTATGCGCAGAAAAAAGCCGCCTTTGTCGATAGCTCGAAGCATCTGGTGCTGAAGGCCGCGCACCCCTCACCGCTTTCCGCGCATAACGGCTTTCTGGGGTGCCGCCATTTTTCGCAATGCAACGCTTTCCTCGAAAGCAAGGGATTGCCGCCGATCAATTGGGCGCTGCCCGAAGTCTAGCCCCTACCCCTTATACAGCCCGTCCACACGCGCCTGATATCGCTCACGGATCACATGGCGTCTGATCTTCATACTGGGCGTCATTTCGCCGTTTTCGATGGTGAAAGCTTCATCGGCAAATTCGAATTGGCGGACTTTTTCGGTTACCGAAAGGTCGGCATTGACGCGATCGATTGCCGCGCGAACCGCAGCGCGGAATTGCGGATTGTCTTGCAATTCCGTGAAATTATATTTGATATCCTGCTCCCGCGCCCATTCCAGTGCCCATTCGGGATCGGGAACGATCAGCCCAACAATATAAGGTCGCTTGTCACCCGACACCATTGCCTGCAAGATTTCAGGCTGCAAGGTCAGCATCCCTTCGACCTTTTGCGGCGCGACATTGTCGCCCTTGTCGTTGACGATTATGTCCTTCTTGCGGTCAGTAATCTTCAGCCGCCCCTTTTCATCGAGATGGCCAATGTCGCCGCTGTGCAGCCAGCCATCCTTGATCACCCGCGCGGTCTCGGCCTTGTTTCGCCAATAGCCCTTCATCACCAGCTCACCGCGCAGCAGGATTTCGCCGTCGTCGGCGATCTTGATTTCCACGCCCTTCATCGGCGGGCCAACGGTATCCATCTTGATCCCCGCGCGCGGCCGATTACACGCAACCACCGGTCCAGCCTCTGTCTGACCATAGCCTTGCAGCAACGTAATCCCTAACGACTGGAAAAACACGCCAATGTCGGGGTTGAGCGGTGCGCCGCCCGACACCATTGCCTTCATCCGCCCGCCAAAGCGTGCGCGGATTTTGGGCTTCAGTGTTTTGGATAGCAATGCCCGCATCGGCGCGTCGCGAAACCGCTTCTTGCCGCCATAATCGCGTTCGCCAATGGTAAGCGCCTTATCGAGCAGATAGCTGGGGAATTTGCCCTGTTTCTCAACCGTTTTGATCATCCGCGCGCGCAACACTTCAAACAGGCGCGGAACGACGACCATGATCGTCGGCTGGGTTTCCTCGATATTGGAAGCCAGCTTTTCCAGCCCTTCGGAATAGTAAATTTCAGCACCGCAACCGATAGGCAGAAACTGTCCGCCCGAATGTTCATAGGCATGGGAGAGCGGCAGGAACGACAGGAAGCGTTCTTCTCCGAGACCGAAATCCTCGCGCAACACCTCTGCAGCGCCATCTACATTGCACAGGATCGAACCATGGTGCAGCATCACCCCGCGCGGCGCGCCACCCGTGCCGCTGGTGTAGATGATGCAGGCGAGATCGTCGCGCCCGACATTGGCCATTTCTTCCGTGAGCGCGGCGACATCGGCATCGGTTCCCTGCACCAGATCGGCCCAGTCGTGGAAGCTCTGCTGCCCCTTTTGCGCGGTCTTCAGCGGCTCCATGCCAATCACAAATTCGCATTCGGAGGAGCGCACCACAGCAGGCATTAACGCCTGTGCGAGCTTTGCCGTCGACACGATCACCGCGCGCGACTGGCTGTTGTCGAGGATATGCTGGTGGTCGCGTTCGGTGTTGGTGGTGTAAGTCGGCACCGTCACGCAACCGGCCGCCATGACTGCCAAATCTGCAATGCACCATTCGGGACGGTTTTCAGAAACCAGCATCACCCGATCGCCCTTGGCCAACCCCATTGCCTTAAGACTTTTGGCCAGTCCCGCAACACGCCGCGCGGTTTCAGCCCAGCTGATCGTCCGCCATTCACCCCCATCCTTGAAACCCAGAAACGGCCTCTCGCCGCGCAGAGCCGCGCGGTCGAGGAACATTGTCACCAGATTGGGAAGCGATCCGAAGTCGTTGAAATTGTCAGCCACCAAAAACTCTCCCGGGAAGGCTCTTTGCGAACATGATCTTTTGCAGCGAAGCTAGCGCGGCAGATGCGGCTAGGCAAGCCGGGCTCACCCAACACTGGCGGTCGGTGCGGCTTCCTTCGTTCCGTCGCCATCAATAACAGTCTGTTTGCCCTTTGCATCAACTGCAATGGCGTTGCCCTCGCTGCGCGGATCGGCGGCACCTGTCCATTTTTCGGCGACCAATTGCAGGCCGTTGACCTTCGATCCTAAATCGGTGGGCTTTACCGTCTGCCCGAAATTGGCGAGCGCCTGCGCCATATCGGCAAGCTTGGTCTTCTCTTCGACGAGCAAGGCGCCGCCGCCAAAATAGATGTTGGGAAGCGCAATCGCCTGATCCAGCGGCAGGCCGAAATCTATCGCACCGATTAGCGTCTTGGTGACATGCATGATAATCCGCTTGCCGCCCGCAGAACCCAGCGCAAGAACGGGTTTGCCCTCGCGGTTGAAGACAATAGTGGGGGCCATCGACGACAAAGGCCGCTTTCCACCTTCGACCCGATTGGCAACGGGCATACCTTCCTTTTCTGGCGCGAAGGTGAAATCGGTCAATTCATTGTTGAGGAAAAAGCCGCTTGCGACCAACTGGCTGCCGAACGGACCTTCGATTGTCGAAGTCATATTCGCGATATTGCCCTTGGCGTCGGTCGCCGAAAAATGCGTTGTCCCGGCAACCTCACCGGACAGCGCGGCAGTGCGCGGCAAGGCCCCCGGCGGGTTGCCAGCGGGATAAGTCGTGCGCGCTTTCTCGGAGTCGATCAACGCCGATCGTTCGGTGAGATAGGTCCGATCAATAAGGCCAGCGACAGGAACATCGGTAAAGTCAGCATCACCAAGATATTTCTCACGATCCGCATACGCCAACTGCATGGCCTGCCCGATCAGATACCAGCTTTTCGGATCGTCCTTACCGAGAGCTTTTAGATCGAAACGCTCAAGCGTTCCCAAAATCTGCAACACCGTGGTCGCGCCGGATGATGGCGGTGCCATGCCGCATATGACATAGATGCGATAGGCTCCACAGACCGCATCCTGCTCCTTCGCCTTATAGACCGCGAGATCTTGCAAAGTCATATCACCCGGGCTGACCGGGCTTTTGGTTACGCTGTTGACGATGCTGTTCGCGATTGTGCCCGAATAAAATCCATCCGGACCTTTTTTGGCGATCAGCTTCAGCGTCTTTGCCAGGTCGGGGTTGCGCAATTTCGTGCCGGCTTTCGCAGGCTTGCCGTTGACCCAATAGATCGATTGCGCCGGTTTGAAATCGGTCCACAGTTTTTCGATCGTTCCCAGCCGCGATTCCAGTGTCGAATTGACCGTAAAGCCTTTCTCGGCAAGCCGTATCGCTGGCTTGAAAATTTCGGCCCATTTGAGCTTACCCCATTTGCGATGCGTTTCCGCCATCAGCCGGATATTGCCGGGGACACCAACCGACTTGCCGCCGGGGAAGGCTTGCAAAAAGGGAATGGGTTGGCCGTTGGCATCGGTAAATCGTGCGGCAGTCGCAGCAGCAGGCGCCGTCTCGCGACCGTTGATCGTGCTCACCTTCGCGCCCTGAGCATCATAATGAACCAGAAAACCGCCACCGCCAATGCCGCTCGATTGCGGTTCGACCACGGTCAGAGCCAGCATCATCGCCATAGCCGCATCAGCCGCAGAACCTCCCTTGGCCAGAATTTCGGCACCCGCAGCGGTTGCCCGTGGATCGGCAGAACTTGCCACCCCTCCACGATTGGCAGCAAAAACAGGATTGGCGAACGAAATTGCCAAAACGACAAAAAGCGAAAGTTTTTTCATAACCGCGACACTAGCCGCGCATAGGCCAGAGCAAAAGCCCTCAATCGACATCAATGCCAATAGCTTCGGTTATCGATGCAAAACCGTCGCGATCAAGCAATGCCTCAAGACCGCGAGTTATTTTTTCCGCAAGAAACGGACCTTCATAAACCAGCGCGCTATAAATCTGCACGAGCGAGGCACCCGCCCGAATGCGGGCATAAGCATCCTCGGCGGAGGCAATGCCGCCTACGCCGATCAACCGCACCTTACCACCAGTTGCTTTCCGAAAGTCGATCAACCTTTGGTGGGCAAGGTCACGAAGCGGTGCGCCGGACAAGCCCCCACCCTCACCTGCATAGCGGGACTGGAGAGTTGGGCGAGTGATCGTGGTGTTGCTGACGATCAACGCATCGAGTTTTCTTTCAATCGCAATTGCGGCAATGTCGTCGATATCGACGGTTTCAAGATCCGGCGCGACCTTCAGGAATAGCGGTGGACCCTCAGGGGCAGCCGCCCTTACCCTGACCAGCAAATCGTCGAGCGCACCCTTGTCTTGCAAAGCACGCAGGCCCGGGGTGTTGGGCGAGCTGATATTGATCGTGATATAATCAGCAAGCGGAGCGAGCTTCTGCATTGCCATCACGTAATCAGCGATGCGGTCTTCGCTGTCCTTGTTCGCGCCGATATTGATGCCTAGCGGAATAGAGCGGGATGCCAGGTTCCCCTGAATCCGTTTGGCAACCACTTCCATTCCATCATTGTTGAAGCCCATCCGGTTGATCACGGCGCGGTCTTCGACCAATCTGAAAAGGCGGGGTCTGGGATTGCCGGTTTGCGGACGCGGCGTGACGGTACCGATTTCTGCGAAACCGAATCCCAGCGCATGCATTTTCCGGAATATTTCGGCATTTTTATCATAGCCTGGAGCAAGGCCGACCGGATTGGGAAAGTGCAGCCCGGATATAGTTTGTTTCAATCGTGCAGAAATCTGTGGAGTGGCTGCAACAGGCAAGCAGCGAAGCGCAGCTAGAGAGTAACCATGCGCCGATTCGGGATCGCTGAGAAACAGGAGAGGTCGGACCAGATCGTAAATCATGCCCGTCGCTATGGCAGCAAAATCGCTGAATCTGCAATGACGGTTTCACACGCAAATTGGCGTCAAAGCATAACCGTTGGCCGAAAATGTCAAATTTTGATCCTGAGATGACGATTCCATGCAAGCGGAGGTGCAATTTTTGTCTCATAGCGTCCTTGCGACCCGAAGGGCTCGACGTCTTGTGACTCAGAGTTCTTGACCTTCATTGGCCTGCCTTAACCGGCAGGCCTTTTTTTTTACAATTTGTCAGCTATCATTGTGTCGAACGGCAGGGTCGGCACAATGATATCGTTGCAGTACGAAGCTCCGGACGCACGGCTGTCATCGCTCGTGTCGTCATTTTATCGCTTTGACTATGAAGGCAATTCGCTTTCGGAGCCGGAGCGCGCTGATCGTGCCCAGTTCCGAATCATGCTAAAAGGTGTCGGCAATTATCGATTCCCTTCAGGTGACGTCGAAACCACATATCCTGTTACAATTATCGGCCCAACTACGGGAGCCGTCGTTGCTTTTGCCAACGAACCGTTGAGTGTTTTCGGGTGGGGGATGACACCAGCAGGATGGGCAGCACTTATGGGATCTGCGTCTGGGGACTGGGTTGATAAGACACTCGACGGCCAATTGATATTTGGTGACTGGATTATGGGAGTCCGCGATGCGTTGCTTGCCTCCTCCAGTTTGGAGGAGCAGTTTTTGATCGGAAAAGCTGCAGCCAGCGAAATATACCGCCGCGCCGCTAGGGCGCCATTCGAATTCACCGCCTTGGTCGACAAGTGGCTTTTGGAAGATAGCGATCCGGATGTTGCTCAGCTAGCCCAGGACACCGGCTTGTCGCCCCGCCAGCTGGAGCGCATGACCAAACGCTATTACGGGATGCCGCCTAAAAAACTGGCGCGCAAATATCGCGCAGTCAGGGCCGCGCATAAACTGGCGAGGGGGGACAGTCTGGATGATACCGAACTGGGGCTGGCATTTTACGATCAGTCCCACCTGATCCGTGAGATCAAGCAATTTACCGGGTTAACGCCTACGCAGCTTAAAGCGGGGAGTTCCGAACTGACCACGGCGACCATCAAGGGCCGAGGGGCTTTGGGAGATCAGGTCAGTCGTCTGATTTCGGAGAGCTAGGCGGTTTTTCCACAACTTGGAAATCTTCACGACCGGCAACCTTTCGGCGACGCAAATTCGCTCGCAAGGCTTCGGCCAGTCGGGCTTCACGGCTATCCGGTTTACGCTTCTGCATCAGAAAGCGATGCCAAAGACCAACGAGGCTTGCAAGTCGCTTGACATATCGCGCGCGCCTTCGCATAGGGCCGCCCTCTTGAGGCGCTGCTGTAGCTCAGTGGTAGAGCACTCCCTTGGTAAGGGAGAGGCCGGGAGTTCAATCCTCCCCAGCAGCACCATTTTTCCGCCCTTGACGCATCCCCGCTTTTCGACTTGGACGCAGTCATGCGATTTTTCTCTGACAATGCCGCTCCGGTGCATCCGGCGATCCTAGATGCGATTGCACGCGCGAACCATGTTGACACCGCCTATGATGGCGATGCGTTGAGCGCGAAGCTTGATGCCGCCTTTTCCAACCTGTTTGAACGCGAGGTAGCGGTGTTGTGGGTGTCTACGGGAACCGCCGCCAACAGCCTCGCGCTTGCCGCACTGGCGCAACCGCATCAGGGCGTGATCTGCCATCGCGAGGCGCATATCGAGGTCGATGAATGCGGCGCTCCGGGATTCTACACCGGCGGTGCGAAGTTGATGCTCGTTGATGGAGACGGTGCCAAGGTCGCGCCTGACACGGTGACTGCGTTGCTAAATTCAATCCGCAACGATGTACATCAGGTGCAGCCGGCTGCATTGTCGATCACCAATGCGACAGAATATGGGCTGACCTACTCGCCCGACGAAGTGGCGGCGCTTGGTGAAATGTGTCGCGGACGCGGACTGGGATTTCACATGGACGGCGCACGTTTTGCCAATGCGGTGGCAAGCAGCAGCTGCCATCCAGCCGATGTGACGTGGCGTGCGGGCGTCGACATTTTAAGTTTCGGCTTTGCCAAAAATGGCGGGATGAATGCGGAGGCTTTGGTATTTTTCGATCCCGAACAGGCAAAGACCGCGCGCTATCACCGCAAGCGCGCGGGCCATTTGCTTTCCAAAGGGCGGTTTCTGGCAGCGCAATTGCTTGCTTTCCTTGAGGGTGATCTCTGGCTAATTAACGCCCGCACCGCCAATGCCGCTGCGCGAATCATCGCCGATAGTGCAGACGGGCGCTTGCTCCACCCGGTCGAAGCCAACGAAATTTTCATCCACCTAACCGCCAGTGAAGCTGCATCGTTGCGCGCGCTGGGCTATGACTTTTACGATTGGGGAGAAGGTGCTGCACGTTTGGTGACTAGCTGGCAACACACCGCAGCTGACGTGACCCCGCTCGCGCAGGCAATCGCAAAATTGTGAGCCAAGCCCCCGCCAACACAACAGCAAACGCTCCCGCAAAGCTGGGCGTTGTCCTGCCTTTCCTGATCGTAACCTTGATCTGGGGTTCGACCTGGCTGGTCATCCGCGACCAGATCAGCGCGGTTCCGGCAAGCTGGTCAGTAACCTACCGCTTTTCAATAGCCGCGATTGGCATGTTTGCGCTGACATTGATCATGCGCCAGTCGCTGCGGCTCGACGCGCTGGCAATGCGCTGGACCTTCCTGCTCGGCGGGTTGCAATTCGGGCTGAACTTCAATTTCGTCTACGCGGCGGAGAAATATATCACTTCAGGACTGGTCGCGGTGATTTTTGCGTTGTTGATCGTTCCCAACGCCCTGCTCGGCAAATGGTGGCTGGGACGAAATTTCGGGCGCAGTTTTCTGGTCGGTTCAATTATCGCCTGTATTGGCGTCGCGCTGTTGATGGTGCAGGAATATCGAAGCGCACCAGTGGGCGGAACCGAAGTCGTCATTGGTTTCGCGCTGGCGCTGGCAGCGGTGATGTGCGCGTCGGTGTCGAATGTCGTGCAGGGATTGCCTGCAATGAACCGCTATCCGACAACCGCCATCCTGTCCTGGTCGATGCTTTGGGGTGCATTAGCCAATACGATCTGGTCCTGGGCGTCGTTCGGGCCACCCGTGATCGAAACGCGCTCGGCCTATCTGGGTGGCTTATTCTATCTAGGCATTGTCGGCTCGGTTTTCACCTTCCCGCTCTACTTCAAGTTAATCCGAGACATCGGCCCCGGCAAAGCGGCCTATACCAGCGTGCTGATCCCGGTCGTCGCCATGCTGCTATCGACATTGTTCGAGGATTATGAATGGACCATGCTGGCCGCTGGCGGTGCTGCTTTTGTGGTGCTCGGGCTGGCGGTGGCGATGCGCGCGCGATAGACTCGCTTTCAAGCCATAGCCGCGCTAGACATCCCTCGAGAGAGGGAGAGTTTTATGGAGCAGCTAAGCGGTCAGGACGCGAGTTTCGTTTATCTCGATACGCCGACAACGCCGATGCATATCGGATCGGTTGCAATCTACGATCCGTCCACAGCCCCCGGTGGCTTTGTGCGTTTCAAGGACATATTGCGCCACATCGAATCGCGGCTCGACCGGTCACGCAGCTTCCGCCAGAAACTGGTGCGCGTTCCCTATGATCTCGACCATCCCTATTGGATCGATGACAAGAATTTCGACCTCGAATATCATGTCCGTCATATTGCTCTGCCCAAGCCCGGCGACTGGCGGCAATTGTGCATTCAGGTGTCGCGGTTGCACGCGCGCGGAATGGATCTGACCAAGCCGCTTTGGGAATTTATCGTTATCGAAGGACTCGATAATATCGAAGGCCTGCCCAAGGGCTGCTTCGCACTGGTGTCTAAAATCCACCATGCCGCAATTGACGGCATGTCCGGGGTCGAGATTACCTCTGCGATCCACGATCTGACCGCGACGCCCGAAGAGGCTCCTTCTGCCAAAGGCTGGGATGGCGAGAACCCTCCCAATATGGGCGAGTTGATGTTGCGCACATGGGTCAACTCGATCCGCCAGCCTGTGCGTTTTGCCAAGACGATTGCTGCGACCGTTCCCGGCGTGGCGCGTCTTGCCAAGCAGGCGGTCGGCGGGGACGTATCGCTCGACGGCGCGCGATCGGCACCACGCACCTTGCTCAACGGCCCGGTTTCACCGCACCGCGTGTTCGACGGCACCGTGTTTGAACTGGCGAAGGTGCGCGCGATCAAGGACCGCATCGAAGGCGCGACGGTCAACGATGTCGTGCTGACGATCATTGGCGGTGGCCTGCGGCATTATCTGAAGTCTCGCGACGATTTGCCCGAGGCCAGCCTGTCGGTGATGGCGCCGATTTCGGTGCGTGCCGAAGGCGAAAAAGGCGCGATGGGCAATCTGGTGTCGGCGATGGTGGTGCGAGTCGGCACGCAGATTGCTGATCCGATGGAACGGCTGGAATATGTCACCGGTGAAACGCGCAACAGCAAGGCGATGACCAACGCCATCGGCGCACGCACCCTGACCGATTATAGCGAGCTGATGCCGGCGGCGTTGGCTGGCTTGGCAGCGCGGCTCTATACCCGTTTTCACATCGCCAACATGCACGCCCCCGCCTTTAACGCCGTTGCAACCAACGTCCCCGGACCGCGCGTGCCGATCTATTTTTCAGGCGCAAAGCTGGTGCGGCAAATGGGCTTTGGTCCCGTGTTCGACGGCATGGGGATGATCAACGTCATCTATAGCTATGAAAACGAGATCGCGATTTCCTTCACCTCTGACCGGGCGATGATCCCCGACCCGGCCAACTATGCCGCAGCGCTGAAGACCGCTTTTGAGGAATTGTACGAAGCCAAAGTGAAGCCAAAGCCTGCATCCAAAGCGAAGGCTGCTGCTAAGGACAAGGCTGCGCCGATGAAAGCGTCACCAAAAGCCAAAACTAAAGCAAAGCCTAAGGCGCGCGCAGTTCCCCGAAAGCGCGGTTAATGCCCTGCTGACGGATAAACCATCCAGCGCCAACCTTTGCGTTCAAATGGCTGCCATTCGCCATCGGCCTGCGCCAGACGATCAGCGACTGCCCACAACACCGCAGGGTTATGGCCAAGCCCGCAATGGCTGCCATTGACTTCGATATTGTCGCTGTGCGGACCTTGTGGTTCCTGGCTATTTTCCCACGGCACAATGCCGTCTTGCCGCGACCAGATTGCGGTCGCTGGCACCGGCGGGACAAACTGGCTTTCGGCGAGCTGCGCCTGAATGTTCGGATCGTCGATGCGCTGCCATGTCATCCATTCATAGGCACGCCACACCGTCGTCGATTTGGGGCAACCGGTGATCGGTGAGCCAAGGCTGATCACCTGCCGCACCATATCAGGCCTGCTGCGAGATAGTTGTCGCGCCAATGTTCCCCCGAGCGACCAGCCCACAAGGCTGACCTTTTCCCCACTTTCGTGGAAGATCCGTTCGAGCCGCTTGATCAGCCGCTCGCCATTGGGGCCAATTGCGCTCGGGCCAAGGTTGCGACCGAGTTGCCAGTGATAGGCCTGATAGCCCAGCCCCGTCAGATAAGTCTGCATCGGCCGCATCGACACTTCGGTCGCCATGAAACCGGGAAGCAACAGCACCGGATGGCCATCGCCTTGCGGTGCCTGCATCAGCCAAGGCGTTGCCAGAGTCATCCAGCCAAATTCAGCAATTGCACGCGGAAATTCCGACATTGCCAGGAAAAGCGAGGGTGGAGAAACCCGTTGCGCGGCAAGACTGGCCAAATTCAATTCCCCCTGAAGGTGCGATCGATCCGGTCTTACGCCGGCATGCCGCTAGCTAGACGGGAATGATTCAACAGGTCAATTGCATTTTGAAACCGATGCTTCGGAAATTGCGTCAAGCCCTTGCCGGTAATCGCGATAGCGCGGCTTCCAGCCTAGCAGGCGCTTTGCCTTGCCATTGGAGACACGCCGGTTCTCTGCATAAAAGGCACGCGCCATCGGCGACAAATGCACCTCTTCTAGCGAGAGCAGTGGTGGCGGTTTCTGACCCAGCAAACCGCAGGCATATTCGATGACTTCGTTCTGGCTGCACGGCATATCATCGGACAGATTATAAATGCCCGCCGGTCCCGCAAAGCTGGCTATGATGCCCGATACAATGTCATCGACATGCACGCGGCTAAACACCTGATCGGGCAGATCGATGCGGTGCGCCTTTCCCTCGCGCACCCGATCAAGTGCCGAGCGGCCGGGACCGTAAATTCCGGGCAGTCGGAAAATGCGCACATCGTTCCGCAACGCCTGCCATGCCATATCCGCCTCAGTGCGCGCGGTCCGACGTCCTGTCCCGATAAGCGCGCTTTCATCCACCCACGCCCCCCCGGTATCGCCATAGACACCGGTGGACGAGAGATAGCCGATCCACGATGCCTCGCTTGATGCGATTGCCGCCCCATATTTTTCCAGCACCGGATCGCCGCCTTCCCCACTGGGTGGAACGCTGGACAAAATGTGGGTCGCCGCATCAATCATAGTCAGCACCGAGGCACGATCGTCAAATGCGATGGCGTCGCCCCCGCTCATCCGTCGCGTGCCCGTCACTTGCCAACCTTCGGCACGTAAGCACGTTGCGAGGCGGGTGGCAGTATAACCCATTCCAAAAATCAGCAGTGTCTTTGTCACTTCATGCCTTCGTCATTCCCGCGAAAGCGGGGATCCATCACCTGTGCTATCGGTTTAAACATGCGCCGCTAGGTGTAAACCCACACAGCAAGTGATGGATTCCTGCTTTCGCGGGAATGACGAGTGTTGATTAGTCGAACCGGGACTGCAACAGAGCAGCAATGGTGGAGAATGAAACAAAAGTCGAAACACTTACCAGCAACTTGCTCGCGCCGTTCGCGCATGGCTTTCTCGGTCGGCGTGGCGGTATGTCGCAAGGAATTTACGCTGGACTTAATGTCGGCCTGGGGTCGGACGATGAACGCGCTGCGGTGATCGAAAACCGGCGGCGCGCAATCGGCGCGGTACTCCCGAACGCAGAGCTGGTGCGCGTTTACCAGATCCATTCGCCCGACGTGGTTACCATAACCAGCGGCATTGATCCCGAAAACCCGCCAAAGGGCGATGCAATGGTCACCGACCGTTCCAATCTACTGCTTGGTATTGTAACCGCAGACTGCGTGCCGGTGTTGTTCGCCGATGCCGAGGCAGGCATTATCGGCGCGGCCCATGCTGGCTGGAAAGGCGCGATCAGCGGCGTTACCGACAACACAATCGCGGCAATGGAGGCACTGGGTGCCGACCGCAGCCGTATCGCTTGTGCCATCGGCCCGTGCATCGCGCAGAAAAGCTATGAGGTTGATACAGGTTTCTTCCGCCGCTTTGTCGAAGAAGATGAAGCCAATGAGCGCTTTTTCCTCGACGGCAAGCCCGATCATTACCAGTTCGACATCGAAGGCTATGTTGCGGCGCGACTGGCAAGCGCAGGAATTAAGCGCGTGGCCTGTCTGGGCGAGGACACCTATTTACAGGAAAACCGCTTCTTCAGCTATCGACGCAGCTGCCACCGAAACGAGCCGGGCTATGGACGGCAATTGTCGTTGATTGGCATACAGCCATGACCTCCAGACGCACGGGGCTTTGGGGCGGGCTTGCCATCTTCATTCTCATGCTGCTCGTCGGGCCGCCCGCGTCAATGGCAGCCTCTGCCTGGAATGTCGCCGCCTTGACCCTGTTGATGGCAATCTGGTGGATGACCGAAGCTTTGCCGCTGACGGCAACCGCATTGCTGCCCTTTCTCGCTCTGCCGCTAATGGGGATCATGAGCGCGAGTGAGGTTGCGAAGGAATATTATTCGCCGATCCTGTTCCTGATCCTCGGCGGGGCGTTCCTTGCGCTCGCTATCGAACGCACCGGAATGCATCGCCGCGTTGCCCTGTATATTTTGAGTTTTGCTGGCAAAACCAGCTTTGGTCTGCTGCTTGCTTTCATGGCGGCGACGGCTTTTCTGTCGATGTGGATTTCGAATACCTCGACCGCGCTGATCATGATGCCGATTGCACTCGCCGTGCTGGCCGCGGGCGGCATCGGCGAAGAGGAGCATGACGGCATGGCGGGGGCGCTGGTGCTGGGCGTCGCCTTTGCTGCTTCGCTGGGCGGGCTGGGTACATTGGTCGGATCGCCCACCAACCCAATCGCCGCTGGGCTGATCGAAAAGCAATTGGGCTTGGAGATCGGCTTTCTGGACTGGATGGGTTTTGGCCTGCCGATCTTACTCGTCGCCGTGCCGCTCACAGCATGGATATTGGCGCGGGTTCAGCGGATTGACAGCCACAGTTTTGATACCGCCGCCGCGCGCAAGGCCATTGGGGAGAGCGTGGTTTGGAGCACTCCCGAAAAACGGCTGCTTCCGGTGATCCTGTTGGTGATCGGCCTCTGGATGTTGCAACCGCAGTTGGAAACCATGCTGCCCAAGGGATCGGTAACCGACGGCAGCATTGCCATTGCCTGCGCGCTGTTGTTGTTCGTCATCCCCGATGGCGACAACCGGCCCCTGCTCAACTGGAAAGAGGCTGACCGCGCCCCTTGGGGGGTGATCATGATGTTTGGCGGCGGACTGGCACTTGCGGCAGGGATTGGCGCATCGGGGCTCGCCGATTGGCTGGGTGAGGCGCTGGAGCCACTTGCCGGGGTTCATCCCTTGATCATAGCCGCTGCCGTCACTGCCTTGGTCATTTTGATTACCGAATTTGCCAGCAATGTCGCCGCAGCCAGCGGCGTCATGCCTGTGGTCGCAGGGTTGATTGCCGCCACTGGCTCGGACCCGTGGCTGCTAGCCATGTGTGCCTCGATCGCAGCAAGCTGGGGCTTCATGATGCCGTCGGGGACCGGCCCCAATGCACTGGCTTGGGCGACCGGTCATGTCGCGCTTCCCAGAATGCTGCGTGCTGGCCTGATGATCGATTTGTTCGGGATACCACTGATCGTGGGGGTGGTCTGGCTGGTTGCAGGTTTGCACTGATCAAAGCTAATATAGTTTCAATTGAAACAAATATTGCTATAGGCTCGCGTCAAAGGAGATTTGACGCATGACCGACCCGAAAAAGCCCCGCCGCATTGGCAAATCGCCAGTCAAGAAAGTCGGTGGGCGCATGCTCAAGCCCTCAACCTTGATGATGGGGCATGGCTATGATCCGGTGCTGTCCGAAGGCGCGTTGAAGCCGCCGATCTTCCTCACCTCCACCTTTGCCTTTGAAAATGCAAAGGCGGGCAAACGCTTTTTCGAACATATCACCGGCAAACGTAAGGGTCCGGCAGATGGTCTGGTCTATTCGCGCTTCAACGGCCCCAATCAGGAAATCCTCGAAGACCGGCTCGCGGTGTGGGACGGGGCCGAGGATGCGCTGGTCTTTTCCAGCGGCATGTCGGCAATTGCGACATTGTTGCTTGCACTGGTTAGCCAGAACGATGTGATCGTCCATTCGGGGCCACTTTATGCCGCGACCGAATCGCTGATCGCGCGAATATTGTCGCGATTCGGTGTTTCCTTTGTCGATTTCCCCGCCGGCGCCAGCCGCAAAGAGATCGACAAGGTGTTGGCCAAGGCGGAAAAGCTGGCGGCGAAAACGGGTGGCAAGGTTGCTCTGATCTATCTCGAAAGCCCGGCCAACCCAACCAATGCGCTCGTCGATGTCGAAGCGGTAACCGCAGCGCGCGATGCTGCTTTCTCCGGCGCGCAAAAACCCCCAATCGCAATCGACAACACTTTCCTCGGGCCATTGTGGCAGCAGCCGATCAAGCAGGGTGCCGATCTGGTCGTCTATAGCCTGACCAAATATGCCGGTGGCCATTCGGACCTCGTCGCTGGCGGAGTGTGCGGATCGCAGTCGCTGATCGACATGATCCGCCCGATGCGCAACACCATCGGCACAATCTGCGACCCAAATACCGCATGGATGCTGTTGCGCAGTCTGGAAACGCTGGAGTTGCGCATGACCCGCGCGGGCGAGAATGCAGCGAAGGTCTGCGCTTTCCTGAAAACCCACCCCAAGGTGGTCGGCCTCGGTTATCTGGGGATGATCGAGGACAAGGCACAGCAGGATATTTTTAACCGCCATTGTACCGGCGCTGGTTCGACCTTCTCAGTGTTTATCAAAGGCGGCGAAAAGGAGAGCTTCCGTTTCCTCGACGCGCTGAAAATCGCCAAACTCGCGGTCAGCCTTGGCGGCACCGAAACGCTGGCCAGCCATCCGGCAGCAATGACCCACTTGTCGGTACCAGAAGAGCGCAAGGCGGCTCTGGGGATCACCAACAATCTCGTCCGCATTTCGATTGGGATCGAGGATGCGGATGACTTGATCGCTGATTTCAAACAGGCGTTGGATCAGGTCTGAGCGCGATACTTAATGTATGGACCGTAGCCCTGAGCTTGTCGAAGGGCGCTTTTCAGCCCAGCGCTAACCTGTAAGCGTGCTTCGACAGGCTCAGCACTACGGTAATCATTTAACTGTCGTGCAACGGCACTAAGTTGCCGGATCCCCATCACGCCAGTTTAATATCTGCCACCCCTTCTCGCGCGCCAGCCGTTCCAGCGGCGGGTGCGGGTTGGTGGCGAAGGCTTCGTCGGCGAAGGATAAAAGCGGGGCGTCGGAGACATGGTCCGAGTAAGCTCGGATATAGCATTGCTCACGCGCCAGACCTTGTGCAGCCATCCATACCTGCACCCGATCTAATTTCGCCGCATCGTAGCAATTATGCCCGTCGATCCGCGCCAGCACATGGCCACTGCTATCGGTAGCAAGCTCGGTCGCGATCACGCTTTCAAAACCCAGTCGCCGCGCAATCGCATCGACATAGAGACGGTAGGATGCCGTCGCGATGACATGGCGGTATCCATCGGCCTTCTCCGCCTCAATGCGCCACTGCGCCTCCTGATAGACATTACGGCCCAGCACCAAGTCGGCATGACTTTCTAGATAGCGGGCAAAGGCTTGGGGCGAGACGCGGCCACCGATCAGCAAGGTTTGCGCAAACTGCTTCAAACGACCGCGATCCCACAGCTTCACCGCATAGAGCAGCAGGCCCAACGGCAACAGCGGCGCGAGCAACAACCGCCAAGGCGACTTGTTCCACGCCATATGTATCAGAAAGCCATTATAGGTCGCGCGGCGCGTCACCGTCTTGTCCATGTCGTAGATGGCGATACGGATTTTTGGAGCGGAACTCATTGTGCCTCTTTAGCGCAACCTAGCGCCTTGGGAAGCACCCGCGCACTGGACTCTTGGCTTGTGTCCGCTAAGCAGTCATTCGGAGAGAATCAGACATGGTCACTGGGGGAATATCGAAATGAACAGCAGTACCAAAATCCTCATCGGAGCGGGCCTGACGGCTTTGCTCGCATGGGGGTCGCACAGCGTATTCGACAAGGGTGCGGCCTTTGTTGACGGGCTGGAAGCTCAGGCAAAGGAAACGCTCGCCGCGCAATCGGTCGAGGGCGTGACCGTAGCCTCTGAACGCGATCCGGCGCTGAAGCGCGTGATCATCCTGTCAGGCGACAAGAGCGACGAGGAAAAGGCGAAGATCATCGCGGCAGTCAAGGCGATCCCCGGGGTCGCAGACGCACGCTGGGATGATGGCTCGACAGGAGCCGCTGCTCCTGCCGCAGCAGCTGAAGCGCCCGCCACCAAGGAACAGGTTGCCGAATGCCAGGGCGACATCAACACGCTGATGACCGGCAAGACGATCAACTTCCAGTCAGGCAGCGCCTATCTGGCCGCCGACAGCAATGCGATCATTGACGAACTTGCCAAGGCATTGGGGCCGTGTGCTGGCACCAAGGTCGAAGTGCAGGGCCACACAGACCTGACCGGCAATCCCGAAATCAATCAGACGCTGTCACAGGCACGGGCCGAGGCGGTTGCCAAGGCACTGACCGACAAGGGCGTGCCCGCCGACCGTTTGACTGCAAAGGGCTATGGTTCGACCCAACCGGTTGAAAACGCCATGACAGCCGCGGCCAACGCCAAAAACCGCCGCACCGTATTTTCCGTCGCCGCCGCTGGCGCGGCCCCTGAAGGAGGCCAATGACATGGCACTGCTTTTCGAAACGCTGCTTTTGCTTTTGATCACTTTCGCGCTGGGGCTGGGCCTTGGCTGGATGATCTGGAAGGACAGCGGTCGCCGCGCCTGAGCGCCGCCGCCGTCAATCAAGGGGACATTTCATGTTTGCATTAATCGCTGAAAACTGGGTCACTTTTGTGATCGCCTTCCTGATCGGTGTTGCCACTGCCTGGTGGGTTTGGGCCCGCTATCGCGGTGAAGCCGACGTCGGACGTATGGACTCACCTGCAGCTGCTGCGCCAAAGATCGCCGCGCCCGATCCGGCGGTTGCCGCACCAAAGGTTGCAGTTGCCGCCGCACCTGCCGCGCTGATGGATACGGGTAAGGCGAAAGCCGCGCCCAAACCCAAGGCAAAAGCTCCACCAAAGCCCAAAGCTGAACCTGTCAAAAAGGCAGCAGCGCCAAAGGCTGCTGCTCCCAAGGCCAAGGCCGAGCCCGCCAAAAAGGCAGCTGCACCGAAGGTAAAAGCGGAGCCTGCCAAAAAGCCTGTGGCCAAACCGGCCGCAAAGGCAAAGGTTGAACCAGTCAAGGTAAAGGCGGCTCCCGTTGCCAAACCCAAGGTCGAGGCCAAGCCAAAGGCGGCACCTGCTGCCAAGCCCAAAGTGGCACCAAAGCCAAAGGCCACTCCGAAACCTGCACCCAAGCCGGTCATTCCAGACAATTTGGAATTGCTGAAGGGCGTCGGGCCAAAGCTCAACACTTTGCTCAAATCGCTGGGCGTCACCAGCTTTGAACAGGTCGCCGCGTGGAACGCCGCTGACATTGCCGAGATTGACTCCAAGCTGGGCAATTTCGCCGGACGGATCAGCCGCGACAATTGGGTCGATCAAGCCAAATTGCTGTCCGCTGGCGACATCAAAACCTTTGAAAAGCGCTATGGCGCGCTAGGCAGCGAAATCGGCTGAGGGTGATGGCCAACCGGGCTCTCGCAGCGCGGCGCATCAGAGAAAGGCGGGACCGAGAGGTTCCCGCCTTTTTCGTGATGCTATCACGGTTTGACCTACCACTTCTTCATAGATAAGCCTGCTAAACAGGGTCGCATTCAAATTGGGAGTATCAGATGAAAAAGGCGATAATCCTTCCGCTTTTGATTTGCGGTGTACACTCGATGGTGGTTGCTCAAGTGACAGCTAACCCCAGAACAATAAAAATGGCTCCAATTCCAGCAAACCAAAATACAGCCAATACCGCATCCGGCGCTGACCGCAATGCGGACATGATTCGAGAGTTGCAGCTACAAATTGACCAGTTGCGCGCGGATTTGACTGCTGTATCCACCAAGGCCTCATCGCTGCAGACGCAGGTGAAGCAACAGGAAACAAAGTTGTCGGGATTGCAGAATGACAACCTGTCGTTGAAGTCGGAATTGCAAAAAGCAAAGGGCGATTTGGCCAAATCAAACTCGGAGCTTTTAACCTTCAGGATTGAATATGCCGATCACAATCACAGAGCGAGGCTGGCAACGATGAACGGCAATAACCAGGTGCTATCGATGCCCTCGTCCTTGCCACCCAACCAGTATTGCAAGGAAAAGCCCAAGGATCAGATTGTCGGAGGAATGCCGAAACACCCATCCGACTATGTCTGCGAAAATCCCTATAAGCCGAAGTAGGATTTGACTTCAGCAAAGTGGAACCAAACTGTCGGAGGATTCATACCGACCCGATATAGCGGTCGTCACTCCACCCGCTTCACCCGCAGTTTGTCGATCTTGCGCCCGTCCATATCGACCACTTCGAAATGCCAGCCATTGTCGATGAAGCTTTCGCCTTCCTCCGGCAGGTGACGCAATATGTGGAGGACATGGCCGGCCGCGGTCGCATAGTCGCGGTCTTCGGGCAGCGCGATGTCGAGTTCTGCCGCCATGGCATCTGCTGACATCGCGCCCGATACCAGCATCGAACCGTCGTCGAGCGTCACGATATTGGCGGCACTGCCCTGTTCCTGATCCGAGGCGAATTCGCCGGCGATAGCCGCGAGCAAATCATTGGGAGTCACAATCCCCTCAAAATGCCCATATTCGTCATGGACAAGCAACATCGGGACTTCGGCAGAGCGCAATATTTCCAGCGCATCCATCGCGTCCAACTGGTCAGGAACAATTTCTGCCTTGCGCATCATCGCACGGATTTCGAGCGGCGCGCCAGATATCTGCGCGGCGACAATATCGCGCGACTGGACCACGCCGATAATGTCGTCAACATTCTCCCCCACCACCGGCAGCCGCGTGTGCAGCGAATGCACCAGCCGGTCGCGGATTTCCTCGGCACTGGCATCGACCGAAATTGAATCGACCTCAGTGCGCGGGGTCATCACTTCGCGCACGGGGCGGTCAGCAAGGCGGACGACGCCCGATATCACCTTGTGCTCATGCTCTTCGATTATCCCGGCATGGGTGGCTTCGGTGAAAACCACTTTCAGTTCTTCAGCGGTCAGCGCATCGCGATTGTCGCGGTTGAGGCCAAGCAGTCGGAAAATCAGCGCGCTCGATTTATCGAGCAACCAGACAAAGGGTGCCGATATCCAGGCCATGCCTTCCATTGGCCTTGCCATCAGCGAAGCGATTTTTTCCGGCGCGATCAACGCAAATTGCTTTGGCACCAACTCGCCAATTACCAGCGAGGCATAAGTGGTGGCACCGATTACCAGACCAAAGCCGATGGTCATCGCCCATTCGGGGTCGATCCCTAGCAGCGCCAATCGCTCGCCCGTCGGCCCGCCAAGGCTCGCACCCGAATAGGCACCGGCGATGATGCCGATCAGAGTTATCCCAATCTGCACGGTCGAAAGAAATTTTCCCGGATCGCGGGAAAGCCGCAGCGCCGCTGCCGCACCCTTGCTTCCCCCTTCAGTCATTGCCTGCAGGCGTGCAGGGCGTGACGAAACAATCGCCAGTTCGGACATGGCGAAAACGCCGTTAATTGCCACCAGCGCCAAAATGATCAGCGCATCGAGCCAAGGGAAAGGTGTGGGAGCCATGTTGCTTATTGGCTTTACAGCGGGTTGGGTGGTTTTGGCAAGGACATGACATAGAGGGGATGACAGCCGCTTGCGTCCCGCTTATGCGCATCGACTATGCCCCCTGCCCATTCTACCCGTCCCGCCATTGCTTTTGCAGTTGCCGCGTTTGGCATTGGCACCTTTTCGCTGATGGACGCGGCGATGAAGGATCTGGCGCTGGCGATAGGCGCCTACAACGCGGTGCTGTGGCGGAACGGGCTGGGCTCGCTGCTTACCGGTGTATTGTTTCTCGGCACACGGCAGCGCATTCCGATGCTGGCCGTCCTCAAACTGCATTTGTGGCGCAGCTTCATCGTAGCCTTGATGGCAGTCAGTTTTTTCTGGTCGTTGACCGTGTTGCCACTTGCGGAGGCTATTGGGTTATCGTTCATCGCCCCCGTTATTGCGCTCTATCTGGCGGCGGTATTGTTGGGGGAGACAATAGGTCGCGAGGCAATCATTGCGTCGATAGCTGGACTGGGCGGAGTGGCGATCATCCTCGTGGGCAAATTCAGCGGCGACTATAGTGACGAAAGCCTGTGGGGCGCGGCGGCGGTTTTGTTTTCAGCCGTCGTTTTTGCCTACAACCTGATCCTCGCGCGGCAACAGGCGCAACAGGCAGGGCCGATTGAAATCGCCTTTTTCCAGAATCTGTTCACCGCCGCTATCCTCGCGCTCGCCGCCCCTTGGTTTTTCAGCATGGATGCTACCGGCGAGATACCAATGATCGCCGCTGCGGCGGGACTGGCGATTATTTCGTTGCTATTGCTCAGCTGGGCTTATGCCCGGGCGGAGGCGCAGGTGTTGATTCCGGTCGAATATACCGCCTTTGTCTGGGCGGCTTTGTGCGGCTGGGCCTTTTTTGATGAGCCGGTGACGCTGACCACAATGGCCGGCACCGCGCTGATAGTCGGGGGAAGTCTGGTCGCCGCACGCGCCAAGCCAAAACTGGTCGAGCATACCGAAATCACCACCGCTTGACCGACCGGACAGTAGAGTTTAATCGTGCGATTAAACCACCCCATAAGGAGCTTTCTCATGACCACAGCCTATATTGTTGATGCCGTCCGCACCGCCGGTGGCAAACGCGGGGGTAAACTTGCCGGTTGGCATCCCGTCGATCTTGGCGCGGCAGTGTTCAATGCAATTGCAGACCGCAATGATTTTGATACCAAAGCTATCGACGATGTGATCACCGGCTGTGTGATTCAAGGCGGACAACAGACAATGGATCTCGGCCGCAACGCTGTGCTTGCATCCAATCTGCCCGACAGCATCCCGGCGGTGACCATCGACCGCCAATGTGGTTCTTCGCAACAGTCGATGATGTTTGCAGCCCAGGCGATCATGTCGGGCACCCAGGACATCGTGCTTGCTAGTGGTATTGAAAGCATGACGCGCGTGCCGATGGGTTCGACAGCCATGCTCTACATGAAGGAAGGCATGGGCAATTATAAGTCGCCCGGTTTGGAAGCCAAATATCCGGGCATCATGTTCAGCCAATTTGTCGGCGCCGAAATGCTTGTGCAAAAGCACGGTCTGACCAAGGATGATCTGGATGCTTTTGCGCTGGAAAGCCACAAGCGTGCCGCGGCCGCTACTGAGGCCGGCCATTTCAAGCGTGAAATTGTGGCGTTGGAAATCGAAACACCCGATGGCAAGGAAATGCATGTGGTTGATGAAGGCATCCGGTTTGATGCCACATTGGAAGGCATTGCCGGCCTGAAGTTGCTGCAGGAAGGTGGTGCAATTACCGCCGCCAGCGCGTCTCAGATTTGTGACGGTGCCTCTGCCGTATTGATCGTTTCAGAACAGGCGCTGAAAGATCATGGACTGACGCCGCGTGCAGCGATCCGCCACATTTCGGTGACCGCAGGCGACCCGGTCATCATGTTGGAAGAGCCGTTGTTTGCGACCGAAAAGGCGTTGAAAAAATCCGGCATGAAGATCGAAGATATCGACGCCTATGAAGTCAACGAAGCCTTTGCTCCAGTGCCATTGGCCTGGATGAAGCATGTCGGTGCGACGCATGCGCGCCTGAATCAGCACGGCGGCGCGATTGCGCTCGGCCATCCGCTGGGCGCGTCGGGTACCAAACTGATGGCGACGCTGCTTGGCGTTCTTGACGCTACTGGCGGCAAATATGGTCTGCAAACCATGTGCGAAGGCGGTGGCCAAGCCAATGTCACCATTATCGAACGCCTGTAAGAACACGGCCCTAATCAATCCATCCATTTGAAGGACAAAACATGATACTCGATTCAACTATTTCCGCCGTTGTCACAGGAGGCGCATCCGGCCTTGGCGCTGCAACAGCGCGTGCATTGGCGGCAAAAGGCGTAAAGGTTGCGATCTTTGACCTGCAGGCGGAAAAAGGCGAAGCGGTTGCAGCCGAAATTGGCGGCGTGTTTTGCGAGGTAAATGTTACCTCCGACGAAAGCGTTGCAGCTGGCTTTGAAAAAGCACGCGCTGCGCATGGCCAAGAACGCGTTCTGGTAAACTGCGCCGGAACCGGCGCAGCGATGAAAACGGCAAGCCGTTCAAAAGAAGACGGCTCGATCAAATTCTATCCGCCATCTGCTTTCGATTGGCTGATTCAAATTAATCTGGTCGGTACTTTCCGCTGTATTGCGATGTCAGCGGCTGGGATGATGGCGCTCGATCCGATGAACGCCGACGGCGCGCGCGGTGCCATCGTAAACACCGCTTCGGTTGCGGGCGAAGATGGCCAGATTGGTCAGGTTGCCTATTCCGCGTCCAAGGCCGGTGTGATTGGTATGACCTTGCCTATTGCCAGAGATTTGATGAGCGAAGGCATCCGCGTGAACACTATCTTGCCGGGCATTTTCGAAACGCCGTTGATGATGGGCGCACCGCAGAATGTGAAGGATGCGCTGGCCGCATCGGTGCCCTTCCCCAAGCGCCTGGGCAAGCCCGAGGAATATGCAAATCTGGCACTGACCATGATCGAGAATGATTATTTCAATGGTGAGGATGTCCGTCTGGACGGTGCAATCCGCATGGCGCCGCGCTGACGGAAATACAGCCCTTCTCTCAATGAGAAGGTGAAGGAGCGGGGTAGGCAGTGCAACAGTCAGTTTGACACTGCCTACCCCCGACTCCACCCGCGTGCGGGAAGGAAAGAGGAGAAACTAATGACCGAATACACCCAGATCCGTTACGATGTAGAGGATGGGGTGGCGACGGTCACTCTCCACCGCCCGGAAAAGATGAACGCCTTCACCCGCACCATGATGAACGAAATGATCGCCGCGTTCGATGAAATCGACGCCGACGATTCGGTCCGCGCGGTGATCGTCACCGGTTCGGGCGAAAGGGCGTTTTGCGCAGGTGCCGACCTGACGCCTGATGAAGGTTCGGTGTTCGCCGACAGCACTCCGGTTGACGATTTGTCCGACCCGCGCGTGCGTGATGGCGGCGGTAAGTTGACCTTGCGCATTTTCGAATGCAAAAAACCCGTGATCGCAGCGGTCAATGGTGCCGCGGTGGGTATAGGCGTGACAATGCAATTGGCGATGGATTTCCGCCTTGCCAGCGACACCGCGCGCTTCGGTTTTGTCTTTGCACGGCGCGGCATTGTCCCCGAGGCCTGCTCGAGCTGGTTCCTGCCACGCATCGTTGGTATTCCGCAGGCACTCGAATGGTGCATGACAGGGCGGGTATTCGACGCGCAAGAGGCGCTGGCAGGCGGCCTGATCCGCTCAATCCATCCCGCCGACCAGTTGCTGGCCGAAGCGCGCAAGCTGGCGCGTGAAATTGCCGACAACGCCGCCCCGGTTTCGGTCGCAATGACCCGCGCGATGCTGTGGCGGCTATCGTCAACCGCGCATCCGATGGAAGCGCACAAGATTGACAGCCGCGCCATTTTCACCCGCGCGCGCTCGGGCGACGCCAAGGAAGGCATTGCCAGCTTCCTTGAGAAACGCACCCCCACATATCCTGACACTGTTTCAGAAAATCTCCCCGACTTCTTCCCTTGGTGGGACGAAGCGCTATACAGTTGACAAAAGGGGGAGCGATGGCAGCCACAGAACCGAAGACAGCCACAGCCGAAAATGGCGGCGCGCGGGAACAATTGCTCGAAGCGGCTAGCCAAATTATGCGTGAAGGTGACACAATCGACCTGTCGCTGTCCGAATTGTCGTTGCGTGCTGGCCTGAACAGCGCGCTGGTCAAATATTATTTCGGCAACAAGAACGGCCTGATGCAGGCGCTGCTCGACCGCGATATGGGAGAGATTGTGCATGGACTGGAGGCATTGGTTGCCAAGGATATGCCGCCCGAGGAGAAACTGCGCCGCCATATTGGTGCGGTGATCGACACCTATTATGCTTACCCCTATCTCAACCGTCTGTTAATGCGGATGATCCGCGACAGCGCGCCGGTGGAGGCTGCGCGCATCGCCGAACGCTATCTGCGCCCGATTTCACGCGTCTATGACCAGTTGATCAATGAAGGTGTGAAGGCAGGCAAATTCCTGCCGGTCGACCCGCAGCTTTTCTATTTTACAGTCACCGGTGCCGCGGATCGCTTCTTTACCGCGCGGCAAGTGCTGAAACATTGCTATGATCAGGACGACATCAGCCCCGAAATGCGCGATTCCTACCGCGAACATAGCATCGCGCTAATCATGCGCGGGCTACTGGCGTAACGCATGATGACATTTTTTTGATTGACACCGTAGTGCTGAGCTTGTCGAAGCACGCCCCTCGATACTGCTGGACGCCCTTCGACAGGCTCAGGGCTTACGGTTTAACGAAATGCGACACGGGACCCAACGCCTCCCTGATCTCATCACCATCGGCGTCAAGCGAGGGCGGCTCCGCGAAGTAAGAGGCGGGTGTTTCCGAATAATGCACGGGATGCCGCATCGACCGATAATGCGCCGACCCGGCGACGGGCCTTTCCTCAAAGAAGCCCACAGCAGACAGATGCGGATCTGACAACACATCAATATTCCGGTTATAGCGCATAGCCGGGATGTTGTTTTCGGCTAGCATTGCCAACCATTCATCGGTTGTTTTTGAAGCCGTTGCTTCTTCAATCAAGGCATAAAGTTCACCGGTATTTTTGGTCCGCTCTTCATAAGTCGCAAAGCGAGGATCGTCGAAAACGGCCGGTGTGCCAGCCAATTCGAAAAAGCGGGACCATTGTTTGTCATTATACGGGACTATGGCGATAAAACCATCGGCAGTCGGATAGGGTCTGCGACGTGCGTTGACCGATCGGGTGTAGGCCAGTTTACCATTGCCGGGCAGGAAGGTTTCGCCCCACAGATTTTCGACCATGTGGAACCAGGTGAAACATTCGAACATCGGCACCTGCACAAACTGCCCGCCCGCACCATTGCTGCGCGCCAGCAAAGCTGCCATCGTCGCGTTCGCCGCGAACAAGCCGCACACCTTGTCGGCGATTAGCGACGGTGCATATTGCGGGCGATTGCCATCGCGCACTTCGCTTAACGCCGCAAAGCCTGACGCCGCCTGGATCAAGTCGTCAAAAGCTTGTAACTGGGAATAGGGTCCGTCGCTGCCATAGCCTGCGCAATGCACATAGATGATGTCAGGATTGATCGCCTTTACCGTGTCATAATCTAGGCCCAGCCGCTCCATTCCGGCCATGCGGACATTGTGGAAGAAGACATCAGCTCCTTTCAGCAGTTCGACCAGCATCGCCTTTTGCGCTGGATCGGCGGCATTCAGGTCGATCGATTTCTTGTTGCGGTTGAGCGCTGCATAAATCGGCCCAATGTCGGAGGGTGATTGCCCGGCGCGGCGCATCATATCGCCGCCATGTTCGACCTTGATCACCTCTGCACCCAGATCGGCCATTTGCAGCGTGGCAAATGGACCAAGCACCACCGTTGACATGTCAAGCACCCGCACACCCTTGAGCGGCCCTTGGGGTTCCTTTTCCCATTTCAGTTCAGGCCATGCCATCGACAATTCTCCTCCACATCGCGCTATCGGGATAACCGAAAATGCGTTATTGTCGAGTGTGGGGCATATGGAGATTGAACATGCGTACCAAATTTTTACCCCTTCTTGTTTTGCCCTTGGCAATGTCCGCTTGCTCCGCATCCGAAGTGGCAGATGCCCCTGCTCCCATTGGCGAGAAACAGGCCAAGCAGTTGGCGAAGGAACTGGATGGGAAAACACCGGGCGAACCAGTAAACTGTATTACTTCGATCAATGCGCGCGATGCCATGCGGATCAGCGACGATACGCTGCTATATCGCGTGTCGGGCAATCTGGTTTATCTGAACAAGCTGCGATCATCTTGCCCCGGGCTGGCACGTGGCGATGATATCATGGTAGTCGAAACCTATTCTGGCCAATATTGTCGGGGTGATTTCATCCGCCAGGTTGATCGCTATAGCGGCATGCAAGGACCGTCCTGCAGCTTTGGTGATTTCATTCCCTATAGGAAGGCGAAGTAGCGCGCCTCAGACGATTTCCGTATATTCATCTAAGGCAACGGCAAAGGCGGCGGGGTTAAGAACGACCCCCCCCCCGTCAACCTGTCAGACCTGATCGAGTTGCAATTGGGCACGTCATGCGGGGCAGGATGCCGCCCTGCCCGCGCTTGGTCCAGCCATGCCGCGTCGTTGCGGCGATATCCTTATTGAAGGGTCACTGTCACCGCACGGCGGTTGAGCGCCCAAGACTGTTCGTTCGAACCATTGGCGGCAGGGCGTTCCTTGCCATAACTGACCGTCTGGATCCGCGCTGGATCGATGCCGAGCGAGGCGAGATAGTTTTTTGCAGAGTTGGCGCGGCGTTCGCCTAGCGCAAGGTTATAGTCACGCGTCCCACGCTCGTCGCAATGCCCCTCAACTGTCACACGCGTGCCGGGATATTGCGCCAGCCATTGCGCCTGCGCCTGCAAAGTCACCTGATCCTGCGCGTCGATATTGAACCGGTCGGTATCAAAAAACACCCGGTCGCCATCCATGCCGACGGTGCGGATGAAATCTTCCTGGCTGCCCGGGGTAATGACATTCTGCCCGGCATTGGGGTCGACCGGTGTGGTGTTTTCATTGCCATATTGGGTGTTGTCAGCGGTCGGTGGAAGGTCCTTGATTTCCTTCTTGCCGCAAGCTGCGAGCGCGGTTGTGGCCAACAATATCAGGCCCAGGGTGCGTGCTTTTGTCTTCATGCTTCTACTCCTTTGTCCTGCCCCGCTTCAAAAATCATCATGGCAACACCGGCCCCCAAGCCGGGTCGGATCCATCGACGGGTGTCGGCAGCTTTCGCTCGTTCTGACCGGTCAGATCAACCTGCCAGACGCTTGTTTTACCACTATTCCTCTCGGTGCGGAAGAACTGGATGACACGGCCATTTGGCGCCCAGGTTGGTGCCTCATCCTGCCAGCTGTCGGTGAGCAAACGTTCGCCCGAACCATCCGGCCGCATCGTGCCAACGCGGAAATCGCCAGCGATCCGCGTATAAGCAATCAGGTCGCCGCGCGGGCTCCATTCGGGGGTGGCATGGCGGCCCGCGCCAAAGCTTATCCGCCGCTGGTTTGATCCGTCGGCGTTCATCACATAAATTTGCTGGCTGCCCGACCGGTCGCTTTCAAACACGATCTGCTTGCCGTCAGGGGAAAAGCTGCCGCCAACATCAATGCCGGCCGTGTTGGTCAGCCGCACCGGCGTGCCACCATTGGCCGAGATCTTATAGACATCGGTGTTGCCTGCAATCGCCATCGAATAAAGGATGGTCTGCCCGTCGGGCGACCAGCGCGGGGCGAAGGTCGGGTTCTTGCTCGCGGTAATCAGTCGCTGCTTTCCGCTGTCGATATCATAGACATAGATACGCGGATTGCCGTCCTGATAGCTGAGATAGAGGATCGATTTGTAATTGGGCGAAAAGCGCGGTGTCAGCGCGGTTGACTGGCCATTGGTGATGAAACGGTGGTTGGCGCCATCCGAATCCATGATCGCCAGCCGCTTGACGCGCTTACCTTTAGGCCCGGTTTCGGCGATGTAGGCTATGCGGCTGTCGAAGAAGGGCAGCTCGCCGGTCAGTTTCGAATAGATCACGTCTGAACATTTATGCGCCGCCCGCCGCCAGTCACGCGGGGCGACCACAAAGCCCAGCCTTGTTACCTCTTGCCCGAAATTGACGTCGTACAAATAGCAGCCAACGGTCAAATTGCCGTCTCCACCGACTTTCACAAAGCCCTCGATCAATTGCTCGGCGTTGCGGCCTTTCCAATAATCATATTGGGGAGCGGTGACTTCGCCCAAAGTGATGGTACGGATGCCCGCTGGTCCCTGAGGTTCGAACAGTCCCGAATTGCGCAAATTGGCCGCGATCACCTCGGCAATCTGGCGGCTGAGGTCGCTGCTGTTGCCAGCGGCGGTATCGGCGGGATTGGCGGCAACGAAGGATGGCACCGCGATGCGGCGAACCTTGGCGGTGTCGAATTCGACAAGTTCGGGTTCGTCTTCCGCTGGGGGCGCAGGCGTAGTTTGCGCCGACGCTAAGTTAGGCACGCACAGTGCAGCGAAAGTCATCAATATCTTGCGAAGCCAGATGAGGGTCATGATCGGTTTCCTTGTCAGCTGCGCGGACGCAAACGCATCGAATGGCTTTTCCAGACATCGTAATAGTCTGGATCAAGCCCGCGATAGGGGGAAGCAGCACGGGCTGCCTGTAAAATGCAACGTTTGAGCGGCTCGGCCTGCGGGCGGTTGTTGTCGTTGACGCCGGTCTGGTTGGTGATCTGCACATCGTTGAGCCGCCCGCCATTATCGAGCCGAAGCGCAATGGTGGTTTCTATCGCGCGTACATCGACACCGCTAGGTGCGCAGCGTTCAACAAAGCGCAAAATCTGCGGGCCAAGCGCGACGTTGACTTCCTTGCGGACCTGTTGCGCGGTTTTGGCAGCAGGTGTGCCCGCCTTCACCCCGCCGCCGTCATTGGGGCTGGTCTTGGGTGGTGTCTTGGTTGTCGGTCCTTTGCCAATCCCAGCGATCGACTTTTCAAAATCTTTGCTGAATCCAGGTGATTTTGGCGGCGTGCGGGTGGGAGGTTTCTTGACCGTCACGGTCTTTGGCGGCTGCTTCTGCTGGACAACGGGCTTGGGTGGCACCTTTTGCACGACCGGTGTCGGCTGCGGCTTGGGTAGGATTTTCTGGACAGGTGTGGGTACCGGTTCAGGCTCCGCAACCTCGGGTTCCACTGTTTCCATCGACGGCGGGGCGGCAGCCTCGGCGGGCGCAGGCTCTTCCTGAATGGCGTCGGGGGCGCTCGAAATCTGGTCCTCACCGAAGATGGTGACTTGCATTGGCGCGGGCTTGCGGATCACCGGCGTGGTCATCAACAGGCCGAGCGCGAACGCCGCGACCAGCGCGCCATGCACACCAACCGCTGTCCCCAGCCCGATTTTCTCCTCGCGGTCCATAGCCAAAACCCTATTCAGCCTTCGATGAACCCGCCGTGACCATACTCACGGAGTTCAAACCGACACGGTTGAGTTCACCCATCACCCGCATCACCGTGCCATATTCAATCTCTGTATCGCCGCGCAGCAGTATCTGGAGCGGGTTGGCGGGGTCTTGCGAAGCCGCCACATCCTCCAGCCGCACCGATAGTGCGGCCAGCGTAACCGGATCGCCATCAACGAATATCTGTCCTTCCTTGTCGATCGAAATGTCGAGCGGCTCGACTTTTTGATCGAGCGGATTGGCCCGGCTTTCAGGCAGCTCGACCGGCACACCAGACACCAGCAAGGGCGCGGTCACCATGAAAATGATCAGCAACACCAGCATGACATCGACCAGCGGGGTGACGTTGATCTCTGCCATCGGCGCG
>Ga0209812_10000576_pt1 | contig 32458 bp, 27 predicted proteins | sample JI71714BDNA_FD_187502 | JGI IMG/M metagenome (GOLD analysis project Ga0209812, IMG submission 187502) | Wastewater effluent complex algal communities from Wisconsin, to seasonally profile nutrient transformation and Carbon sequestration -... | ecosystem: Engineered > WWTP > Effluent > Algae...
CCCCCCCAATGGCACCCCGGGCCAAATCGGTAATCTACCTGCACATGGCAGGTTCCCCCTCTCAACTCGAGTTATTTGATTATAAACCTTTATTGCAAAAGTACCACAATCAACCTTGTCCAGAGTCTCTATTGGAAGGCAAGAAATTTGCCTTCATTCGAGGGACACCGAACATCCTTGGACCACAAGCCAACTTTGGGCAATATGGCCAATCCGGTGCCTGGATCTCGGATCTTCTCCCCCATTTCAAACAAGTTGTTGACGAGGTAGCCTTCCTCAAAGCGGTCCACACCGATCAATTCAACCACGGTCCAGCACAGTTATTTATGCAGACAGGCAGCCCACGATTAGGCCGTCCTAGTTTAGGCAGTTGGGTAACGTATGGCCTAGGGACAGAAAACCAAAATCTTCCCGGATTTGTCGTTCTGACCTCAGGGGGGAAAACCCCGGATGCCGGGAAAAGCGTATGGGGAAGCGGGTTTTTACCCTCTGTTTACCAAGGTGTTCAGTGCCGCTCCAAAGGTGATCCCGTCTTGTATCTCGATGATCCCGAAGGCATGAGCCGTAACTTAAAGAAATCGGTCATTCAAGCCATCAACCAAGTAAATGAGGAGGAATTTGACTCCTTTGGCGACCCCGAAACCTTAGCTCGGATCAACCAATATGAAATGGCGTATAAAATGCAAATTGAAGTGCCGGAAGTCATGCAGATCAATGACGAACCAGAAGAAATTCATGCGCTATATGGCACTAAGCCCGGTGAAGAGTCATTTGCCAACAATTGCTTACTAGCCCGAAAATTAGTCGAAAAAGGAGTACGGTTTGTTCAACTCTACGATTGGGGCTGGGATAGCCATGGCACAGATCACGACAACGCGCTAGACCTCGGATTCCGAAACAAGTGCCGAGAAATTGATCGACCCATGACGGCTTTATTGCTTGATCTCAAGCAACGGGGACTTCTTGAGGATACCTTGGTGGTCTGGGGGGGTGAATTCGGTCGGACACCCATGCAGGAAAATCGCGAAGGGAAAAAACAAGGATTCAAAGGACGAGATCACCATGTAGATGCCTTCACCATGTGGATGGCGGGCGGTGGTGTTCGTCCCGGCACGTCCTATGGCACCACGGATGACTTTGGCTTCTCGGGTATCGAAGGCCGCGTGTCTGTCCACGATCTTCATGCCACAATTCTCCACATCCTCGGCTTTGATCATGAGCGTTTTACCTTTGATTTCCAAGGTCGGCCCTTCCGACTCACCGATGTGGCAGGCGAAATCATACGTCCAATTTTGGCTTAATTAACTCAATCCAGTATGCGTTACTTCCTATTAACCCTAACCTTGTTCACTACTATGGCGGCTCAAGCCCAGGTCCTATTTTTTCAAACCGACTGGGGGAACGACCTCCCTTATCCCAGCTTTCTAGAAAAAGTTAAAAAAGATGGGTATGACGGAATCGAGACGTGGCTTCCCTCAACCCCTGAACGTCGAAAAGAACTCCAAAGTGAACTTCAAAAAGCTCAATTAAAGCTTGTTTTTCTGTGCGGCACCCGTCAAGATATTCCGTATGAGGAGGCCTTAAAACGGTATAGACAGGATATCGAGGATGCCGCCAGCTTTCGTCCGGTGGCTATCAATAGCCATACAGGAAGTGACTTTTGGACGTTGGAACAAAACCTGGCCTTCGTAAAAATAGCGCACGAAATAAGTAAAAAAACGGGCATTGACGTCTACCACGAAACGCATCGAGGTCGATTTACCTATACCCTCCCCAATACCCTAGCCATGGCACAAGTATTTCCCTCCTTGGGCCTTACCCTAGATGTTAGCCATTGGATGGTGGTGCATGAGCGTTTATTGCCCGCGAATCATCCTGGTTTGGCCTCGCTATATGGTCATGTTGGCCACATTCACGCCCGAATCGGACATGCTGAAGGGCCCCAAGTTGCGGACCCTACTGCACCGGAGTGGAAAGAAGCTTTAACAACCCACATGGCCATTTGGAAAGAAATTGCAAAGAAAAGAAAGGGGAAACCCTTAACCGTTACCACGGAGTTTGGCCCGCCCACCTACATGCCCACAGTACCCTTTACGATGGTTCCTTTGGGAGACCAATGGAAAGCCAATGTATATATGATGCAAACCCTACGTCAGGTATTAACCCATGAATGATTTGAGCTTTATTGGACGGTTTCACCCGTTATTGGTACACTTGCCTATTGGATTTGTCATATTATTGATCGGAGCGCTTTTCCTCTCCAAACAAATCCCGACCCGTTGGATCCAGCAAGGTATGTTTTGGAGTACCCTCGTAGCCCTATTATCTTGTCTTACCGGAACTCTCCTGTACACAGGTGAAGGTTATACTTGGGCGACGATTGAATCCCATTTGATCAGTGGCTGGACAACCACCGTGATTTCTGGACTTCTTACATTCAACCTGTGGAAAACAAAATCACATACCCAATGGAGTTCTCGCGTCTTGGCCCTCGTTTTACTGATCTCCCTCACCTTGACAGGTCATTGGGGGGGAAATTTAACACACGGTGAAACCTACTTGACTGAAAATCTACCGGATTCCTTTCCTGACTGGCTAAAAGATGAGCCCAAACGCTCTTCCTCTTGGAATCTACATGAAGATAATTGGGAAGACACCCTGCTTTTTGCCGGAGCCATTGCCCCTATTTTAGAAGAAAATTGCCGAAGTTGCCATAACCCCAAGAACGCCAAAGGAGAATTGGATATGACAACTTGGGAAAACTTACTTAAGGGTGGTAAAAATGGTCCAGCGCTCATGGCAGGGCATCCCGATAAAAGTCAAATTCTCCAACGGATGCTCCTTCCGATGGATCATGAAGAACACATGCCCCCCCGAGAGAAAAAACAGCCCAAGAAGGAAGAGGTGGAGTTGATCCGATTGTGGTTAACCTCGGACAAACCTCTGGAGGTCACCCCAAGACAAGCAAAAATCACGTTAGCGACAATACAGCCGCTATTAATCTCGCAAGCCAAAGCGATCTATCCGGAGGTTGACCTTGCGCCCATTTCAGAGGATAAACTGAAAGAAATACGTCAAAGTGGATTTTTTGTGGAAAAAATCAGCCAAGAAAGCCCGTTATTGCACGTAAGCTGTGTGAATAAACCTACATTCTCGGCCCAAGATCAAGCGCTTCTAAACCCCATAGTAAGTCATATTGCTTTTTTGGATCTAGCACGCACGTCGATCGGTGATGAAGTCTGGAACTGGATCGAAAAAATGCCTCATCTGACGGTATTGAATCTACGGCAAACGAAGATTACCGGGAAAGGAATCCCTAAAAACTCGACCTTAACCTTTCTCAAGCGTTTGAATTGTACCAGCACACCCTTAACAGGAGAAGGGCTTCAAGGGCTGTCTCACTATACATCATTGGAAAAAGTATATGTTGGTCAAACACCCGCTGCTTCACAAAATCCCGCAGAAAGAAAATATCCTTTTCGGGTAGATTGGGGGCAAGTATCCTTACCTACTCTGCCCAGTGATGAAGTGATGTATTGATCGTCTGCGGTAATCTAAGCTAAAGCCCTTTGCTCGCTTAGATATAAAAAAGGTAGAGATGCTGAAATCAGCATCTCTACCTTTTTTTATATCAATCGCATGAATTATCCGATTACGACGCGCTTGAATGAGTTGATTGTCAACCCTTTTTGCGTTTTTTCCAATAATTGAGCAATCGTCAACGAATTGTCTTTCACAAACTCTTGGTTCAATAGCGTATTTTCTTTGTAGAATTTACCCAATTTACCCATCGCAATTTTTTCTAGCATCGCCTCAGGCTTTCCTTCTTGACGAGCCACTTCCATGCCAATTTCAATCTCCTTTTGTACAACAGCTGGATCTACATCTTCTTTATCCAAGCCAACTGGCTTCATGGATACGATTTGCATACCGATGTCACGACCTACTTCGCTAACATCTAGACCTTGTACATTTCCAAAAGAAACAACCCCAGCCGCCTTCGCATTGCTGTGGATGTAAGCCGTTACCTGCTCACCTTCTACATGGAAAAAAGAACCTACAACAATCTTCTCACCGATTTTACCAACCAATTCCGTCATGTTTTCAGCCACTGACTGGCCATTGTCCATAGAAGCGGCCAACAATTCCTCCGATGTTTTAACATCTTGAGCCACCGCAACAGCCAAAATAGCATCGGCTAAGCTACGGAAACTCTCTACTTTCGATACAGGTTCAGTTTCGCATGCAATAGCCAAAACCTTCGCAACATTTCCTGCATCGTTGGTATGAACTAAAATAACCCCTTCCGAAGTTTCATTATCTGCCCGCTTGGCCGCTACTTTCTGACCTGCCTTGCGAAGAATTTCGACCGCTTTTTCAAAATCACCTTCAGCCTCGGTAAGGGCCTTTTTACAGTCCATCATACCGGCTCCTGTCTGTTGACGCAATTTATTGACGTCGGCAGCTGTAATAGTCATTTTTATCGTATTAAAAGTGTAAAAAAAATGTTCAAAATAAACAGCCCAAAGCTAAGCTTCGGGCTGCATACAAAATTGATGGCTGCAAAGCCCTCAGATTCTATTAATTTTCGGTTTCAGCTGCAGGTGCTTCTGGCGTTTCTTCAACAACAGCAGCTCCTTTGTCAGCGGCGCGTTTGGCATCTTCCGCCTTCTGCATTTCTTCCGATTCTTTATCGGTTTTCCGCTCCATCAAGCCTTCCTCGATTGCACGGCCAATAGCCAATGTAACCAATTCAACCGATTTGTACGCATCATCATTAGCCGGGATTGGGAAATCAACCGCCTCTGGATTCGAGTTGGTATCACACATGGCGATAACCGGGATGCTCAGGCGTTTTGCTTCAGCAATAGCCAAATGCTCACGCTTGATATCAACGATGTAAAGCGCCGCAGGAAGTTTTGCCAAATCAGTGACACCACCTAATAAACGCTCTAACTTAATACGGTCACGCTCCAACATAAGCAATTCACGCTTTGCTAGATTGCCAGCCGTATTTTCGTCTTTCAACATCCGCTCGATGTTATTCAATTTTTTTAACGATTTTTTAATCGTCGAGAAGTTAGTCAACATCCCACCTAACCAACGCTCCGTTACGAAAGGCATTTTCAAACGTCTTGCTTCTTCCGAAACAATTTCTTGCGCTTGTTTTTTCGTAGCAACGAACATGATCTTACGACCAGAACGAGCGATGCTTTTGGCATAATTTTGCGCTTGCTCCAAACTCACCAACGTCTTATTCAAGTCGATGATGTGAATGCCATTCTTCTCCATGAAGATGTAAGGAGCCATACGTGGATCCCATTTCCGGGTCAAGTGACCAAAGTGAACCCCGGCATCTAGGAGGTCTTTGTACTGAATCTGTGCCATTGAATTGATTTTAATAAAAGATGAATAAATAGGCAGCACAACACATCGGCAACGATTAAGTATTGTCTGGACCAAATACAAACATTCAGGTGACTTCGTAAAGCCACCTGAATATCCAAAAAATTAACGCTTGGAGAACTGGAATTTCTTCCGTGCTTTCGCGCGTCCGTATTTTTTACGCTCAACCATCCGAGAATCCCGAGTAAGGAAACCTTCTTTCTTCAAAATAGGACGATTCGTTTCGTCTGACTCACAAAGAGCCCGAGAAATAGCCATCCGGATCGCTTCCGCCTGACCGGCGATACCACCACCCCGAACATTGACCTTCAGGTCAAACTTGCCCAAATTTTCAGAAATCGAAAACGGTTGATTTAAAATGATTTGTAGTACTTCGGTAGGGAAATATTCCACAAGAGTCCGGCCGTTGATCGTCACATCTCCGTTTCCGGGCTTCATATAGATACGCGCGACGGCTGTCTTTCTTCTACCTAATGCGTTGATAACTTGCATAATATTGTAAACGAATTAAAGCAATGGAAAAATGAGATGGTTTATCAAGATAACTCGATCGTCTTTGGCTGCTGTGCCGCATGTGGATGTTCAGAACCCGCATACACATACAAGTTTGTATATTGACGGCTGCCTAAACGGCTTTTCGGCAACATACCCTTGATCGCAATCTCCAATACACGACGTGGATCCTTGGCCATCAAAATCCGAGGTGTCGCAAAACGCTGACCGCCCGGATATCCTGTGTGACGTACATAAATCTTGTCCGTCATCTTTTTGCCCGTTAAACGGATTTTCTCCGCATTGATGATGATAACATTATCACCACAATCGGCATTCGGCGTGAAAGAAGGCTTGTGCTTTCCCCGGAGGATATTCACAATCTGACTGGACAAACGACCTAAAATCTTATCTGTCGCATCAATAACTACCCACTCCTTTTCAATCGTGCCTCTATTGGCCGAAATTGTTTTGTAACTTAATTGATCCACAATGATTCAAATGTTAAAAAAATGAAAACTTTGCTTCTGACAACTGACTCGATTATCCCCCAACCAACCACCGAACACTGTCAAACTATTTATTCTAGTAAGATGATGAAGCCAAAATGACTCAAAAAACTGTCCGGAATTACAATTTTACACCAACTTGATTATCAACTCTTTTGGCACGGGCGGCCAAAAGCTCACTCTTTGGGGCTGCAAAGTTAGGCATAAAGAACTAAAAAACAAGAGGTTCGGCAGCAAAATTATGAGGAAGTTTCACAGCGGCAACGACTTGCCTCGACATACACTTTTCGCCCTCCCTCCCCTCGATAAAAACACCCTCCATCCGGTCCCAAATAAAGTAACCGCCCCTGATGCAACTGGCAGGGCGTTCGAACGGGAACCGGGGACTGCCGATAATCCCACCAATCCCCTCGCCAATACGACCAAACCGAGGCCGCAATACCTTCGCGAATATTCCCCTCATTCCACCTCCGATCCAACTCTTCCCAACTTGTAAGATACCGAACCCAGTCGTGCCCCGCCACCCGAGAGTCCACATTCGGGAAGTCGACAACTAAAGAAATTACCCGATCTGAATCTAATTTACCCCCCACAGGGACAGCCCAAATGGCCTTAAACAGGCGAGCAGGAACGCGAATGTCAGGGCCAATTTGATTTCGTTGCCCTTGACTACCCTCGCCTCCTTGTCCATAAACACCCACCCATTGATGTACTACATAACCCGCTCGGGCCAAATCCCGCGCAAAACTCTCCAAATTCGCCCATGCACCTCGATTCAACACCGGGGATTGGGGGACGATATTCGTCATAAAAAAGGTTTCTTGATTTGCAACATCGGAAGCTGTCCGATCCGCAGATGGACACAAATGCCCCCGATCAAACCCACTACCCGTATAATCACTCGTTCGCACCTGATACCACCCGGGGGGTAAGCTTGGATCCGGGCGAAATTGATTGGTCCGCTCGGCAGGCCCTAAATCCTCTGCCCGTAACGTCCATGTCACCGACCGGGCTAGTCTCCACGAAGCTCTATACGCAACGGAGTAACCTGTTTTCGCCAAAAAATAATTTTCCGGACCCTCGCCCGCTTGCAATGGATTTGAAAAAATAGCCAGCTCGGAGTTGGGTATGGGGGGTTCCACGGAACAACTCGCCAACAAGCTCGAAATACCGCCTACGATTATACACCAATACCACTTCCTCACGTCTCAACTCCCGTGGTTTTTAATCCCCAAACTTCTCCATCCTGGCATTGCAAGACAATATACCAAACAATGTCCAAACTGCCCTTTCGAACCACAAAATAGGTGGTGGCCAGTTCTTCTAACCCCATAACCAACTGCGTGTATCGATCTGCTTGCGCTATTTCCTCCGGCCCAAACCAATCCTCGCGTTGCACCAACGGTTGCCAAAATACCTCCCAAGGCACTTTTTGATAGGAGGCCTGAATCCAGCATGATAAGTCCCCGCAGGCCGGCCGTAACGGCTCAACCTCCCAATTCGCCTCAGTTTCTGTCAAAAAATACAATTGACTCACCCAAGCCTTCAATTTTTGTTCTGTTTTCATGTCCATTGCTTGCTTACCTTTGTAACTTAGTTAAACGATTCATTTCTATGCCTTCTCTTTTTATTGGATTACCCGCGCCTCATGCACGAATCATTCCAGGGGATCAATGCACCTCATTAAAAGAGTTTTACGGTTACTTGGCCGAAGCCCTCGATTACCCCGACGATTTTGGATTCACCACCGAGGAAGTTGATGAACTTCTTAGCAACCTCAGCTGGATCCCCGATACGCATGTACACCTCCACATCACAAATACGGACCAATGGCTCAGTAAAGAAAGAAATCCCCAAAAAATCCTAACGACCTTGGATCTATTGGAGGCCATCGCAGAAGACTGGAAATGGGCCGAGGAATCGGATCTAGACCCCAAAATACTCGAATTTTCCTTTGCCGATAGCCCTAGGATTCGCAATTTATTTGAAATCGGCGGAATTGAAACTAAATCCTGAACGATAATCCCGGATTTTTTGTAAATTTATAGCACGTTTCCCAGTATATAATCCGCTTAGCCACCCAATCCGAATCAATTCATGCAAGATATCATTCATTTGCTATCCGATGCCATTGCCAACCAAATTGCCGCCGGTGAGGTGGTTCAAAGGCCTGCCTCGGTAGTAAAAGAATTGCTGGAAAATGCCATTGATGCCCAAAGTACGCAAATCCAATTGATTGTCAAGGATGCTGGCCGGACGTTGATCCAAGTTATTGACGATGGCCTCGGCATGTCACCCACCGATGCACGCATGAGCTTCGAACGACATGCAACCTCCAAAATTAGCAAATCAGAAGATTTATTCGCGATTCGAACGATGGGTTTTCGAGGCGAAGCGTTAGCCTCTATCGCAGCGGTGGCCCAGGTGGAACTAAAATCGGCTCGATCAATCGATGAAATTGGCACTTCTCTCCGAATAGAAGGCTCTGAAGCGAAAGAACAAGTTCCCGTTGCTACCCGAACAGGAACAGCCATTTCAGTGAAAAATTTATTTTTCAATGTTCCCGCCCGCCGAAATTTCCTAAAAACAAATGCCGTCGAAATGAAACACATCATAGATGAGTTTCAACGTGTCGCTCTAGCCCATCCCGACGTTCAATTTTCATTACACCACAACGAACACGAAATTTTTATCCTCCCCCCAGGAAAATTAAGTAAACGCATTGTGGATATTTTTGGTAAAAACTACCGCGAGCAATTAGCCCATTGCCAAGAAGAGACCCCGTTTGTCTCGGTACGCGGCTATGTTGGCAAACCCGAATCGGCCAAAAAAACACGAGGAGAACAGTTCTTTTTTGTCAATAATCGATTCATTCGCCACGGTTATTTACACCACGCGGTGGTAAGTGCCTATGAATCCACCATCCCAGATGGCGCCTCTCCATTTTATGTACTCTTTATTGAAATAGACCCCTCTCACATCGACATCAACATACACCCGACTAAAACCGAGGTGAAATTTGATGACGAAAAAGCCATTTATGCCATCATCCGGTCCGCGGTGCGGCAAGCACTGGGCGTATACAATTTATCTCCTTCTCTGGATTTTGAATCGGATATCAACTTTGGAAATTTGACCACGTCAAGCCCTGAACCAAACTTCCAAACCATGCCTTCACGCGCCTCCATCGATTCATTCGAACAACGTGCACCGGCCTCCATGCAGTTTCCATCAAAATCCAATCGCCAAGAGGGTTGGGAAACCTTGTTTGAAGGAATCACAGACCCCTCTGCACCCATGACCTTGGGTTCGAAGGCCAACCAACGCCCGGGAGGTCATATTCATTTGGCTGAATTGGATAATATCCAAGGCTTTCAAGTGCAAAACCAAGTGATTGCTGTGCCACTCAAAAGTGGTCTGTTGCTCGTCCATCAACGAGGCGCGTACGAACGGATTTTGTATGAGAAATATTTTGCAAGCCTACAAAATCACCAAGGCTCATCGCAGCAACTCTTATTTCCTAAAATCCTGACCCTTCAACCCGCCGACTTCTCGTTCGCCTTGGAGTACCAAGAAATGCTGGGTTCGCTCGGATTCGATTTTGAAGAATTCGGGCCCAATACAGTGAAATTGAATGGCGTTCCTCCCGAAGTCAAGGAGGAAAATGAAGTGGAAATCTTTGAAGGCTTGATTCATCAATTTAAAGAAAATGAAGTCACTCTTCGATTAGATCAATGGGAAAATCTCGCTCGATCCTTCGCGCGCCGCTCTTCCCACAAATTTGTTGGCCCCCTGTCGTCTGTAGAAATCAATTTATTAGTTCATCAACTCTTCGAAACGTCTGTCCCTCATTATACCCCCGGTGGCGAACCCATCGTCACGATGGTGGAGGCGAATCGATTAATCGCCTTGATACAAGGCATGTAATTTATATGATGTATTCACTTGCACTGAATGTTAAACGTCTTCTGATACTCAATATCGGCCTATTTTTTTTAACTGGCTTTTTATCCGAAGGTTTTTGGCTACAAACATTTGCCTTTTTCAACCCCATTCTTGTTGGAAACGAAGATTTACTGAATCCAAATTTTAAAATTTGGCAACCCTTGACCTACATGTTTTTCCATGGAGGATTCTCCCATTTGCTGGGGAATATGTTTGCACTTTTCATCTTTGGCTCAAATATCGAATACTACATGGGCTCCAAACGATTCCTTCAATACTACCTTTTTACCGGAATTGGAGCCGCATTACTCTACGCTGGAATTAATTCCATTGAAATGCAGGCGCTGGGTGTAGATTCTGAACCCTACCTCGACATGGCGCGTACCCCAATGATTGGGGCCTCAGGTGCTGTTTTTGGACTACTCATTGCTTTTGGGATGCTGTTTCCGAATATCGAGCTTTTTCTTTTGTTCATCCCTTTTCCAATAAAAGCAAAATACTTTGTAACGTTTTACGGGTTATATGAGTTATATTTGGGGTCAACACAAACCCAATCTGGCGTAGCTCACTTCGCCCATGTGGGTGGTCTGATCGCTGGGTTTATCTTGTTACAATTCTTTGGCTATAAAAAAAGGGATTTATACCGATAAGTAATTGACTTCCATGCGCAATGCTTTTGATGAAATAAGAGGTGTGTTTTCGAACAAATCACAGGCGGTAACCCAAATTATCCTCCTGAATGTACTTGTTTTTGCCTTCTTGTTCTTCTTCCGGCTCATCGCTTCCTTTTCTGATGAGGGATTATCCAGCTATGGACAAATCATCCGATGGTTGGAATTATCGGCACCAATTCATGATTTTGTTCGTAAGCCATGGACTATCATTACGTACTCCTTCGTACACACCGGGGTTTTTCATATTCTATTTAATCTCATCGCACTTTATTGGTTTGGTACGCTTCTGCAAGACTTTATCGGTGTTGCCAAATTCAAAGCCATCTTTTTTCTCGGGGGAATACTCAGTGGCCTGTTGTATCTTTCTCTGTATAATTTGTTGCAATACAGCGATTTTAGTCAAATTCAACCTCGACTTCTAGGCTCCTCGGCAGCTATTTATGCTGTTATTTTTGCCGCTGCAACCCTAATTCCGGATTATGAGTTTTTCTTTTTTCAACGCTTTGCCGTCAAGCTAAAGTATTTAGCTTGGGCAGCCTTGCTTTTTTCTTTTTTAGATTTGAGTAGTGGTCTTTCTCACGCCGGTGGCGCTTTAGTAGGCTTCGGCTATGTAAGTTTACTCCGACGAGGTATTGATATGGCCTATCCTTTTCAGTCCTTCTGGGGTGTATTTCGCCGAAAACCCTCAGTCAGAACCCCAGAGAAGTCCTATGCCTCTACCCGTCGAATGAGTTCACTATTTTCAGAAAAGTCCTCCTTCCCAGATCAAGATGAAGTGGATGCCATCTTGGATAAAATCAGTAAGTCCGGATACGAAAGTTTGTCGAAAGATGAAAAGCATAAGTTGTACCTGGCCAGCCAAAAGAAAGATTAAATTTGGCCTCGTTTTCATACACTTTACGAACTAATGTAACGTGATTACAAACCCAACTCAAGCGAGTGGAAACAATTTAAACCCTAAGATGTTTACTTAGGACAAACTAAAATCTACGTATGTCGCAATCGCTCATTACTCCCGGTGATCTTCTTCGTGATATTCATTACCCTGAGGATCTCAAAAAGCTCTCTAATGAGCAGCTTCCCGCATTTTGCGATCAACTAAGACAATATATTATCGATACGGTTTCTCTACATGGCGGCCATTTTGCCTCCAGTCTAGGGGTCGTTGAACTTACCGTAGCGCTTCATTATGTATTCAATACCCCGGATGATCAACTGATCTGGGATGTAGGCCACCAAGCCTATGGACATAAAATCCTAACGGGTCGTCGGGACCAATTCCATACCAACCGTGTGTATGGTGGCCTCTCCGGTTTTCCGAAAAGAAAAGAAAGTCCCTACGATGCCTTTGGTGTTGGACACTCCTCCACCTCCATTTCGGTCGCCCTTGGCATGGCCATGGGTTCCTTACACCAAAATGAAAAAAGCCGCCAACACATCGCTGTCATTGGTGACGGTGCCCTCACGGCCGGCCTCGCGTTTGAGGGTATGAATCATGCCGGTTCGTTAAAAGACGCAAACCTCCTGATCGTTCTCAATGACAATTGCATGTCGATTGATCCCAACGTTGGAGCGCTTAAAGAATATTTGACTGATATTACCACATCACATACCTACAACAAGGTGAAGGATGATGTCTGGAATTTGCTCGGAAAAATGAGCACCTTCGGCAAAAGCGCCCGGGAAGTCGTTGCCAAGGTTGAAAATGCGCTCAAAGGCGCTTTGCTTTCGAATTCCAACTTCTTCGAAGCCTTGAATCTTCGTTACTTTGGCCCAATTGATGGCCATGACATCGACCATCTCGTGCAGGTTTTAGAGGACTTAAAAGATATCCCTGGACCTAAAATCCTGCACATTCTAACCAAAAAAGGAAAAGGATACTCACCAGCCGAAAAAGACCAAACCAAATGGCACGCTCCCGGCTTATTTGATAAAGTAACTGGAGAAATCAAGAAAAGTCCAAACCTAGGTCCCTCCGCGCCAAAATACCAGGATGTATTTGGCCATACGCTAGTAGAACTTGCCGAAATGAATGAGCAAGTGGTTGGCGTAACTCCCGCGATGCCTTCCGGATCCTCCATGAATATTCTCATGAAAGCCATGCCAGAACGGGCTTTTGACGTCGGTATTGCGGAACAACATGCCGTCACATTCTCGGCAGGTATGGCCACACGGGGCCTCGTTGTCTATTGCAACATTTACTCAACGTTCATGCAGCGGGCTTATGATCAGGTGATTCACGACGTATGTATGCAGGATCTCCCTGTTATTTTTTGCTTAGACCGGGCAGGATTCGCTGGAGCTGATGGACCTACCCATCACGGAGCCTATGACGTAGCGTACATGCGCTGTATACCCAATATGATTGTGGCCTCCCCCATGAATGAGCAAGAGCTCCGGAATATGATGTATACGTTCCAACTCAACGATTTCCAAAAAACCAAACAATCGGTTACGATCCGCTACCCAAGAGGAGCGGGTGTGATGGTGGATTGGCGGACTCCATTTGAAGCCATCGAAATTGGAAAAGGACGAAAAGTTAAGGAGGGAAATGACATAGCCGTCATCTCCTTAGGGCATATCGGCAACTACGTCACGGATGCCTTGGCGCTCGTTCCTGATTTCTCTGTGGCGCACTATGATATTCGATTTGTGAAACCACTGGATGAAGAAATGCTTCATGAGGTTTTCAAACGCTTCAAGCGTGTTATCACGGTAGAGGATGGCTGTATCCAAGGCGGGATGGGAAGTGCCGTGCTGGAGTTTATGATTGACCATGGCTATACCGCACAAGTTAAGCGCTTGGGTATCCCAGACCGATATGTAGAGCATGGTGAACAAATCGAATTGCACCGAGAATGTGGCTTTGATCCAACAGGAATCGCGCAAACGGTACGCGAAATGATGCTGGCCGATGTATTGATCTAATCCCTACATATCCAAGATAAAAATGCCCAAGAAGTCCGTTACTTCTTGGGCATTTTTGCGCCGTGTGGTTAGAGATATTCTTGACCAACGTACACAAAAATAGGTCACCCGATGAGGTGACCTATTTGTATAAAATTCCAAATGAATGTGCTTACACGTATTCTTTCTTACGGAATGGTGCATTTTCAATCATTTGTTTTTCCGCTGCCGACTTCAATTCGCCTTTCGGTCCAACTGCATACGATTGGTACTCTTTCCGACCAGTACCGGCAGGAATCAAGTGACCAACGATAACGTTTTCTTTTAGACCCTCGAGCATATCGCGTTTTCCACGAACCGCAGCTTCCGAAAGTACTTTTGTTGTCTCCTGGAAAGAGGCAGCCGAGATGAAGGACTTCGTACCCAAAGAGGCCGTCGTAATCCCTTGCAGAATCGTTTGAGAAACCGCTGCTTTCGCATCACGGACCTGCATGATAGTCAAATCTTCCCGCTTCAAGCGACTATTTTCCTCTTTAAACTCCCGGTTGGTAATAATCTGACCTGGCTTGTATTTATCCGATGAACCAGCGTCCTCCACTACCTTTTTATCCAAAATACGATCGTTCTCTACGCGGAATGACCACTTATCAACCGATTGCATTTCCAAGAATAGGGTATCCCCGGCATCCAAGATCTCCACTTTCTGCATCATCTGACGGACGATTACTTCGATGTGTTTATCTGAGATTTTCACCCCTTGTTGACGGTAAACCGCTTGGGTTTCATTCACAAGGTATTCCTGTACCGCGGTTGGTCCTTTGATGCGTAGGATATCCGATGGCGTAATGGCCCCGTCAGATAAAGGCTCTCCAGCACGTACGAAGTCCCCATCTTGGACCAAGATCAATTTTGAAAGCGACACCATGTATTTCATTTTGGTACCATCTTTCGCTTCAACCATGATTTCCCGGTTACCCCGTTTGATCGAACCAAAGGAAACAACCCCATCGATTTCAGAAACTACCGCTGGATTGGATGGGTTACGCGCTTCAAATAACTCCGTTACCCGAGGCAAACCACCCGTAATATCCCGGTTCATGTTGATGGCCCGTGGAATTTTAGCGAGTACTTGACCTGATTTGATGGCTTGTCCATCCTCTACCATTACCCGTGCACTCACAGGAAGGTTATAGGCCTTCTCATCGTTATTCGACAAGATGATGATTGATGGGTTTTTCGTCCGGTCTTTCGAGTCGGTGATGACCTTATCTTTGAAACCTGTTTGCTCATCGGCTTCTTCCTTGTATGTCACCCCTTCTTCGATGCTGTCGTATTGAACAACGCCATCAAACTCAGACAAAATAACCGCGTTAAACTGATCCCAGTTACAGATCTCCATGTCTTTGGTCAAGACTTGCTGATCCTTCACCTTCAAGGTGGCACCGTATGGGATGATATTGCTAATCAATACCTGATTGGCATCATCGACAATTTGTACTTCCCCACGACGACCGATAACGACTTGGATCGGCTCGCCTTCTTTATCTACGGAATCAACGGTTTTGATATCAATGAACTTCGCTTTTCCAGCAAATTTCGCTTTGATTTTAGCTTCAACCGATACGTTCATGGCCGTACCACCCGTGTGGAACGTACGGAGCGTTAACTGCGTTCCTGGCTCTCCGATCGATTGCGAGGCAATAACCCCGACGGCTTCCCCTTGTTCCACCATGCGACCCGTCGCCAAGTTACGTCCGTAACATTTCGAACAAATCCCCACTTCCGTTTCACAAGTCAAGGCCGACCGAATTTCGACCGTCTCAATAGCCGTGTTATCGATCTGGTAGGCTAGTTCTTCCGTGATTTCCTCACCCGCCGGAACGATCAACTCCTTGGTCAATGGATCAATGATATCATATACCGAAGTCCGGCCTAAGATCCGTTCAGATAGAGGTTCAATGATATCTTCGTTCTCTTTGAGTGCCGATACCTGAATACCCCGAAGCGTACCGCAGTCCACTTCATTGATGACAACATCCTGGGCAACATCGTGTAGACGACGAGTCAAATACCCTGCATCCGCTGTTTTCAAAGCGGTATCCGCCAAACCTTTCCGTGCACCGTGGGTGGAGATAAAGTACTCCAATACGTCCAAACCTTCTTTGAAGTTCGACAAGATTGGGTTTTCGATGATTTCACCAACCGATCCTGCGATGTTCTTTTGTGGCTTGGCCATAAGACCCCGCATACCTCCGAGCTGACGAATTTGTTCTTGAGAACCCCGAGCGCCAGAGTGCATCATCATATACACCGGGTTGAATCCTTGGCGATCGTTCTCCAATTGACGTAGGAGCGTTTCCCGCAAACGTGTATTCACCCGTGTCCAAACATCAATGGTTTGGTTGTACCGCTCACGCTCGGTGATGATACCGAACATGTAGTTACTCTTAATCTCTTCTACTTCCAAGCGTGCTTTTTCAATCAAGGCATCTTTCTCCTCTGGGATCATGATGTCACCCAAACCGATAGATAAACCTCCTTTGAATGCCGATTGGTATCCTAGTGTTTTGATATCGTCCAAGAATTGTGCAGTCCGGGCAAAGGATACTTCTTTAAAGACCTGTCCGATGATTTTCTGCAACTCTTTTTTGGTCAATAACTTATCGATATACCCTACTTTTTCGGGCACACATTCATTGAATAAGATACGACCAGCTACCGTTTCGATCAATTGCTCTTCCAAAGCACCGGATTCGGTTTTCACCTTGACCTTACATTGGATGTAAGCGTGTTTCGAAATCGATCCTTCGTTCAGCGCGATGATTACTTCTTCGGCCGAGTAAAATACTTTTCCTTCACCTGCAACAGGTTCTTCAGGCGTTGACCGTTTCCCTTTAGAAACGTAGTATAGACCCAAAACCATGTCCTGAGAAGGTACCGTAATCGGTGCTCCGTTGGCCGGGTTGAGGATGTTATGAGAAGCCAACATCAAGACAGAGGCCTCCATAACCGCTTCATGGCCAAGTGGCACGTGAACCGCCATTTGGTCACCGTCAAAGTCAGCATTGAAGGCAGTACATACGAGCGGGTGAAGTTGAATCGCCTTTCCTTCGACAAGTTTTGGCTGGAAAGCTTGAATACCTAACCGGTGAAGCGTAGGTGCCCGGTTGAGGAGCACAGGGTGCCCTTTCAATACATTCTCCAAAATATCCCAAATGACCGCATCTTTCCGATCCACAATTTTCTTCGCCGACTTAACCGTTTTAACGATTCCTCGCTCGATTAATTTCCGGATGATAAACGGCTTGAACAGCTCAGCCGCCATATCTTTAGGCAAACCACACTCGTGCAATTTCAATTCCGGTCCTACGACGATAACGGAACGACCTGAGTAATCGACACGCTTTCCAAGTAAGTTTTGACGGAAACGTCCTTGCTTTCCTTTCAACATATCCGAAAGCGATTTCAACGCACGGTTTCCATCTGAACGGACTGCATTTACTTTACGTGAGTTGTCAAATAATGAATCAACGGCTTCTTGCAACATCCGTTTTTCATTCCGAAGAATTACTTCAGGTGCTTTAATTTCCAAGAGGCGCTTCAATCGATTGTTCCGAATAATCACCCGACGGTACAGATCATTCAAATCCGACGTAGCGAACCGGCCCCCATCCAAAGGCACAAGCGGACGAAGCTCCGGTGGAATCACAGGCACCATTTTGATGACCATCCACTCGGGTTTATTGACGACACGGGTATTAGCATCCCGGAAAGCCTCGACCACCTTCAAACGCTTCAAAGCTTCTGCACGACGTTGTTGCGCATTGTCCTTGTGTGCTTGATCCCGAAGTTCGTAGGATAACGTATCCAAATCCAAACGAGACAAAAGCATTTCCAAAGCCTCAGCACCCATCTTGGCGATGAACTTATTCGGATCATCATCCGAAAGCAGTTGATTTTCGCGCGGAAGTTTGTCGATAATATCTAAGTACTCTTCTTCGGTGAGGAAGTCCATGTACGAGATATTGTCTTCTTTCTTGATCCCGGCGTTGATCACAACATACCGCTCATAATAAATGATTTGATCCAACTTCTTCGTGGACAAACCCAGTAGATACCCAATTTTGTTAGGTAAACTACGGAAATACCAAATGTGTGCTACAGGAACCACCAACTCGATGTGCCCCATTCGCTCACGGCGTACTTTTTTCTCGGTCACCTCGACACCACAACGGTCGCAGATAATCCCTTTATACCGAATGCGCTTATACTTCCCACAGTGACATTCCCAATCCTTTACAGGACCGAAGATACGTTCACAGAACAGACCGCCCATTTCCGGCTTATACGTCCGGTAATTGATGGTCTCGGGTTGTGTCACCTCACCAAATGAGCTGTCCAGAATTGACTCTGGAGAGGCCAAACTAATGGTGATGCTACTGAAGTCGCTGGTTAATTTTTTGTTTTTCTTTAACGACATTGCCAAGAATTTTCAAATAGTAAAAAGAATGCTGTGTGGGGGCTTTCGCCCCCCAAATTCGTCAACCGATGGCTGTTTATTCCATCGTGATTTCCAACGCCAAACCGCGTAATTCGTGAATCAATACGTTGAATGATTCTGGAATATTCGGCTTAGGAAGGTTCTCTCCTTTCACAATGGCTTCATAGGCTTTTGCTCGGCCAATGACGTCATCCGATTTCACTGTCAGAATCTCACGCAAAACATGCGATGCGCCAAATGCTTCCAATGCCCACACTTCCATTTCCCCAAAACGTTGGCCCCCAAATTGCGCTTTACCACCCAAAGGTTGCTGCGTAATGAGCGAGTACGGTCCGATCGAACGGGCGTGCATTTTGTCATCTACCAAGTGACCTAGTTTCAACATGTAAATGATTCCGACAGTAACCTTTTGATCAAAAGGCTCACCTGACAAACCATTGTACAATTGTGTCCGGCCATACTCGGGCAAACCTGCTTCCTCGAGTTCTGCGGCGACTTGATCTGCCGAGGCGCCATCAAAAATAGGGGTAGCATATTTACGGCCCATCTTTTTACCGGCCCAACCTAAGACTGTTTCATAAAGCTGACCGATGTTCATCCGAGAAGGTACCCCAAGTGGATTTAATACAATGTCCATTGGTGTTCCATCTTCCAAGAAAGGCATATCCTCTTCCCGAACAATTTTGGCCACAATTCCTTTGTTCCCGTGACGACCCGCCATTTTATCCCCAACTTTCAGCTTACGCTTTTTGGCAATATAGACTTTCGCCAATTTCACAATGCCCGCCGGTAGCTCATCGCCTACCTCCAAGACAAAACGCTCCCGTTTGTAAATACCAATCAATTCACTTCGCTTTGAAAGGTAGTTCTTCACCAACTTAACAAGCAAATCGTTGGTATGTGCATCGTCTGTCCAACCCTCCAAATACAAGCCATCAAACAAGTTGGCTTCCTCAGGTACGTTGTACGTGCTCTCATCCACATACGGGTTCTTATCTGGGAACAAGTTATTCGTGATGTTCGACCGATTGAACTTCATTCCTTTCGAAATCAGTTCTTCATTACCGGAGAACTTATGTTTTACCCCTTGTGAGCTTTTTCCATCGAGCAATTCGACCATTTTCGTGATCATCTCCGCACGTAAAGTCAAAATAGTACGGCTGTGTTTGGCCATAAGGCGTTTCACTTCCTCCTTGTGCTTCGCACGTTCTTCTTTGGTAGGTCGCGAAAACAATTTGGTTTGGATGACGACACCACGTAACGAGGGAGACGCCTTTTTCGACGCATCTTTTACATCACCTGCTTTATCTCCAAAGATCGCACGAAGTAGTTTTTCTTCCGGTGTTGGATCAGATTCTCCTTTCGGGGTAATCTTTCCGATCAAAATATCACCTTCCTTGATGTGCGTTCCGACCCGAACAATGCCGTTTTCGTCCAGGTTTTTCACCATTTCTTCGGAAACGTTTGGAATCTCAGCCGTTAGCTCTTCCTCGCCACGTTTGGTATCCCGAACTTCCAAGTCAAACTCCTCAATGTGGATTGACGTAAAAATATCCTCCCGAACAACACGCTCGTTGATTACGATCGCATCCTCGAAGTTATATCCTTGCCAAGGCATGAAAGCCACCAATAAGTTACGGCCTAAAGCCAGTTCACCACCTTGAGTGGCGTAACCTTCCACCAAAACTTGTCCTTTCCGAACGCGTTCGCCTTTCAAAACAATCGGGCGAAGGTTGATACACGTATCTTGGTTGGTCCGGCGGAACTTGATCAAGCTGTACGACTTCAGGTTGGTCTCGAAATTCACCAACATTTGATCTTCCGACCAATCGTAACGTACCTGAATTTTATTGGCATCCACGTATTCAATGACGCCATCACCTTCCGCCACGACCATCGTCCGCGAATCTTGGGCAATGCGGCCTTCCAAACCGGTTCCTACCACTGGAGCCTCAGGGCGCAGCAAAGGAACCGCTTGACGTTGCATGTTCGAACCCATCAACGCCCGGTTGGCATCATCATGTTCCAAGAAAGGAATCATGGAAGCCGCCACCGAAACAATCTGATTGGGCGCAATATCCATAAAGTCAATTTCCGTTGGATTCTTCATCGGGAAGTCACCTTCAAAACGACATTTCAAGGAGTCTACGGTGAAATTTCCTTTTTCATCGACAAACGGAATGGCCATGGCAATGTTCTTCCCATCTTCTTCCTCCGCTGTCAAATAAATGATCTCACCCGATAATTTACCATCTTTCACTTCCAAATACGGCGTTTCAATGAAACCCATGGAATTGATTTTCGCAAATGTACAAAGCGACGAAATCAAACCGATATTTGGACCTTCCGGCGTTTCGATGGTACATAGACGTCCGTAGTGCGTGTAGTGAACGTCACGAACCTCAAAACCAGCGCGCTCCCGTGAAAGACCTCCTGGCCCTAAAGCCGACATCCGACGTTTGTGCGTAATTTCAGCCAATGGATTGGTTTGATCCATGAACTGAGAAAGCTGGTTCGTACCAAAGAATGAGTTAATGACAGAAGATAAAGTACGTGCATTGATCAAATCAACGGGCTTGAAATCTTCATTGTCACGAACGTTCATCCGCTCTTTGATGGTACGTGCCATCCGAGCTAAACCAACCCCAAACTGGCTAGACAACTGCTCACCCACGGTCCGAACCCGACGATTCGACAAGTGATCGATATCATCGACCATGGCTTTCGCGTTGATCAAACCGATGAGGTATTTCACGATGTGGATGATATCCTCGGTGGTCAAGACACGCTTGTCCAGATCCGTTTCCAAGTTCAACTTGGTATTGATCCGGTAGCGACCCACTTCACCTAGGTCATAGCGTTTATCGGAGAAGAACAACCCTTGAATAATTTCACGGGCAGTGGCCTCATCTGGAGCTTCGGAGTTCCGAAGTTGGCGGTAGATTTGCTCAACCGCTTCTTTTTCGGAGTTGGACGTATCTTTTTGTAGCGTAGTATAAATGATATTATATTCCGCAACATTGGTATCTTCCCGGTGTACGATTACCGATTTTTGCTCACTATCCAGAATAATTTCGATGGAATCTTGGGTGATTTCTTCGTCACGTTCCAAGATAACCTCGTTTCGGTCGATGGAGACCACCTCACCGGTATCTTCATCCACGAAGTCTTCCGTCCAGGACTTCAAAACCCGGGCAGCCAACCGGCGGCCAATCATTTTTTGAAGACTTTCCCGATTTCCTTCGACCTCTTCCGAAAGTTCGAATAGATTGAGAATTTCTTTATCAGAACCAAAACCAATCGCCCGGAGGAGGGTGGTTACGGGGAATTTCTTTTTCCGGTCGATGTACGCATACATGATGTTGTTCACATCCGTAGAGAACTCGATCCAAGATCCTTTCATCGGGATAACCCGTGCAGAATATAATTTGGTCCCGTTGGTGTGCTTACTCATGGAGAAGAACACCCCGGGCGAACGGTGCAATTGCGATACGATGACACGCTCAGCGCCGTTGATCACGAAAGAGCCACGCTCTGTCATGTAGGGAATATTTCCTAAGAAAACCTCCTGCTCAATGGTTTCAAAGTCCTCATTGTCGTCGTCATTACAGGTCAACTTCAATTTGGCTTTGAGTGGCACCGAGTAGGTCAAACCCCGGTCAATACTCTCGTCCACCGAATATTTCGGGGGATCGATGGTATAATCTACAAATTCCAACTTGTAATTCTCCCGTGAATCTGAAATGGGGAAGTTATCCATAAACACTTGGTACAGACCTTCGGCGCGGCGGCTTTCGGCTGGGGTGTCAATTTGGAAAAATTCCTCAAACGATTTCAGCTGAATATCCAAAAAGTCAGGATATTCGAGAACGGGACGTACGCTGGCGAAGCTCTTTCTACCGTTTTCTGATAAACTCAAGGTTGTAAAAGTTTTAATGTTAAGAAAATACCGTAGTGAAGATATGTAGATCCCTCTATCAGCTGCCCTACGTCAAACAACTGTGTCTCGGATCGTACATTCGCAGAATATGAATTGACCTACCCGCAGGCGATCATTCGAACTCGCAAAGTTAGTTGATTTTTTGCTAATTACCTGATATTTAACTGAAAAAATCAGGCAATTGTTCAAGAGAGGGGGGAGACTGCTTTCTTATAAAGCAAAACCACCCCACATCTTTCGATGCAGGGTGGCCAAAGATCGGTGTGATCGAAAATAAAATTATTTCAATTCTACTTCTGCGCCAGCTTCTTCCAATTGCTTTTTCAACGCTTCTGCTTCGTCTTTAGCAATACCTTCTTTCACTGGTTTTGGAGCGCTATCAACTAGTTCTTTTGCTTCTTTCAAGCCTAGGCCTGCAAGATCTTTCACTAATTTAACAACTTGCAATTTGTTTGCACCACCTGACTTCAAGATAACGTCAAATGAAGTTTTCTCAACAACTGCTTCAGCTTCAGCAGCAGGACCTGCTACCATTACTGCACCTGCAGCAGCTGGCTCGATGCCATACTCGTCTTTCAAAATTTGAGCTAGCTCATTAACTTCTTTAACGGTCAAGTTAACTAGTTGTTCTGCAAAAGCTTTTAAATCCGCCATTTTCTTATTGAATTAAAAAGTGAATACTTTGTGAAAATTTGTTTGTGCTATTCAGGCAACACACCTGAACAGAGAAATAGAAATTACGCTGCGTCCTTTTCGGATAGCGTTTTGAGAATACCTGCCAAGTTCTGGCCACCGCTCTGCAAAGCACCGATAACGTTCTTTGCTGGAGACTGGAGTAGACCGATGATCTCTCCGATGACTTCCTCTTTGGATTTGATTTTCTCCAATACTTCAAGTTGATCATGTCCGGTGTACAAGCCACCATCGATGGAAGCACCTTTCAATTGCAAAGACCCTTTGTTTTCTTTCAAAAAGTCTCTCAACAGTTTAGCAGGCGCTTTACCTGATTCTGGGTGAAACAAAACGCCTGAAAATCCTTTCAAAACGGTTTCGCCAAACTCAGTGTAGTCTGTGTCAAGGGCCTCGAGCGCTTTCGCAATCAGGGTGTTCTTCACTACAGTGTACTCAATACCGCGATCGAAACACAAGCGACGTAGTTTGTTGGTTTTAGCCACCGACATGCCACTGGCATCGATAATGTAGAAGTACGGGGTAGTCAAGAATTTCTCCTTGAGCTCTTCAATGATTATGCCTTTTTCTTCTCTTGTCATGATTACAATCCATTAATGGTTGTTTTGTCAATCTGAACACCCGGGCTCATCGTGCTTGACAATGAAATGGTTCTGACGTATGTTCCTTTCGCAGTGGAAGGCTTCAACTTAATCAAAGTTTGGATCAACTCGATTGCGTTTTCAGCGATTTGCTGTGGCGTGAACGATACTTTACCGATTCCAGCGTGAATGATACCTGTTTTATCCACTTTGAAGTCGATTTTACCAGCTTTCACTTCACGAACTGCTTTCCCTACTTCAAGCGTTACAGTTCCTGATTTTGGATTCGGCATCAAGCCGCGAGGACCGAGCACACGACCTAAACGTCCGAGTTTGGCCATTACCGTAGGCATCGTGATGATGACGTCGATATCGGTCCAACCTTTTTCGATTTTGGCGATGTAATCATCCAAGCCGACGTGGTCAGCACCTGCTTCCCGCGCTTCAGCTTCTTTGTCTGGTGTACATAGTACCAAAACCCGGACCGTTTTACCCGTTCCGTGGGGCAATGCCACCACACCCCGGACCATTTGGTCTGCTTTCCGCGGATCAACACCGAGACGTACATCGATATCAACAGAAGCATCAAACTTGGTATATGAAATTTCTTTCAAAACCGCCGCCGCATCTGCGAGCGAGTAAGACTTCGTTGCATCAAACTTGGCCAAGGCCTCTTTCCGCTTTTTAGTCAATTTTGCCATTGTATTACAAATTGGTTTGGTCGTAACGTTGCCGTCAGGCAACTCCCATGAAAAAATAATTTACTTTGCTGCGTTTCAGAAAGGAGCATCGCCCGTGATCCGAATCCCCATGTTGGCTGCTGTACCGGCGATCATTTTCATGGCCGACTCAATGGTAAAACAGTTCAAATCTGGCATCTTCGTCTCGGCAATCACCTGAACCTGCTCCCAAGTTACCGTCCCAATTTTGTTCCGGTTGGGTTGATCAGATCCTTTCTTCACTTTCGCTGCGTCGATTAAAAGTACCGCTGCTGGAGGCGTCTTGATCACAAACTCGAACGATTTGTCCGTGTAATACGTAATCAAAACCGGCACAACTTGGCCCATTTTATCTTGGGTTCTGGCATTGAACTGCTTACAGAACTCCATGATGTTAATCCCTTTCGAACCTAAAGCAGGACCGATCGGAGGTGCTGGGTTGGCTTGGCCACCTTTGGCTTGTAACTTTAAATAACCTGCGATTTCTTTCGCCATTGTACTAAAACGTTTAAAATGTGAGAAACACGAATAATAGACGAATGACCTTTAGAAACACCACAACCTAGTCACAATGAGCTGCTGGCTGCTACAGGCTTATTCGTTTCTCCAAAACTCTATTCTATTTCCAGGGAAGCGCTCTGGTGAGACAAGAAGTAAGAATAAAATTTCGCTAATGCAGAGTAAACTCCATATCAGGGCTGCAAAGGTAGCGAGATTATTTATTGATTACAAACGATTTAAGGAAATAATCGGAAAATCTAAAATTGGGCTTGCCCCCACAACAAAAATCCCCACCGGATAGGCAGGGATTCCTTTATCTTAAGCGAAAGGATTTAAACTTTCTCTACTTGTACATAGCTAAGTTCCACAGGCGTGGAGCGACCGAAGATCTTCACACTGACATTTAATTTCTTCTTCTCATCGAAAATCTCTTCAACAACCCCTTCAAAACTAGCAAAAGGCCCGTCAATAACCTTCACACTTTGTCCAACATAAAAGACCATCGCCGAATCGATCGATTCTTCTTGAATTTCATCTTGAATCCCGAGGATGCGGTTGATTTCAGACTGGCGCAGTGGCTCAGGATCCGTAGCGGCTTCCATCCGTTTCCCCAAAAAGCCAATCACACCGGGCATACTTTTGATTAAGTGCATGACCTCCCCGTTCTTTAAGTCGGCATTGACGATGATGTACCCTGGGAAAAAGTTTTTCTCCCGCACATATTTCTTGCCATTACGGACTTCCACGATTTTCTCCGATGGAATCAAAACCTGGGGAATGAGATCCGTCAATTTTTGACGAGCTGCCTCGTTTTCAATGTACGATTTAATCTTTTTTTCCTGACCCGATACGGCCCGAACTACGTACCAATTAATTTCGCTCATAACTAGAATCTCTAGGTTAATTTCGTTCTTAGAACGATTGGTACAATAATTTTAACGCATTGTCGATACCAAAATCAAACAATCCGACGATTAAAGCAAAAATAATCGAAGCAATTAAAACCAAGGTGGCACTTGATTGCAACTCATTCCATTTTGGCCATGTCACCTCTTGGGTTACTTCATGCCAAGACTCTTTAAAAAACTGCTGAACCTTTTCCATGTAACTAGGATTTGTTTCGGTAAAAAACTAGAAAGTTCCGAGAGAACGGGATCGTTTGCTCGGAACTTTGTGCACGGGCACCAGGATTCGAACCCAGACTGACGGTTTTGGAGACCGTAGTTCTACCCTTAAACTATGCCCGTTTGATCTAATCAGGTGGCAAAATTAGGCTTTTTTTTATTCACCCCAAATTTTTTAGTCAAAAACATTTTACTCTTCCTCAATCTCGGCCAATTCCCGGACATTGGGAGGGGTTTGACCGAGTTTAGATTCTTGCCCAAACCACAAGCGCCGGATGTTTTGGCGGTGCGTCCAAGCCAGCAAAAGCCAAATCGCTGCACCAAAGTACAACAGCGATGCTTGATTTTCGGGTTTCCAAATCCAAACCATCACTAAAAAAGTACCAGGACCCAGCAAAGAAGCTAATGAAACATACCGGGTAAGCTTGACAACCACCAAAAACGTTACGAGTGCCCCCACGGCTCCTACAGGAAAAAGGGCCAAGATAACGCCCAATGACGTAGCCACGCCTTTCCCTCCACGAAATTGAGCCCAAATGGGGAATAAGTGCCCAATCACCGCAGCAAGTCCCGCCCAAAAAGGCGCCAAAGGCTCGGATGTCCATTGACTTGCCACGTACACAGCACCAAAGCCCTTGAGGATATCCACGACCAAGACGATAATGCCCGCTTTTTTGCCCAATACGCGCAGAGAATTCGTCGCACCCGCATTCCCACTACCCGACTCTCGAATGTCGACCCCATGAAACACTTTCCCATACCACACGGCAGTTGGAATTGATCCCAACAAATACCCTCCTAACACAACTAGTGCAATCGTCATTCTTAAGCGTTTGAGTGAAACAAAGTCGTAAAAATAATAAAATTGTCTAATTTCAATAAATTATTAGACAACTTTATTCTAAACAATTGTAAATCAATTTTTTAAAAAGACTTAGTATTGCACTTATCCCCTGCTTATTCCTTTTCGTTTGAGGGCTAAATCATGGGCTGTATCGTAATACGACCGGAGATTTGACCAGTCAAAGACATCGGAGATGTTTTCAACTCGGTTTCGTTGCATGATCCGGTCGCGGCGATTCATGGTGACAAATTTGAATAGCGTATCGGCCAATTGTTCAGCCGCCTGGTCGAAGGATTTATTCTTTCGTTCCACAACATATACGCCCACATTTTCATGATCCCGCATCAATTGCATGATGAAGTCACCAAAGCCCGACAAATCGCTGGTCACGGTTGGAATGCCTCGCACAACACACTCCAAGGGCGTATACCCCCAAGGTTCGTAATAACTTGGGAATACGCCGAGATGGCAACCGCGAACAAACTGGCTGTACTCCATACCAAACAATGGATTGGTTGGCGAGATAAAATCGGGATGATATACAAACTTGACCCGATCTTGCTCGTGATTGCGCAGGTTGGTCCGATCGAAAAATTGGGTGATATCATCTGGGGCTTTGAGAAGATGCGTGACCGTTTCAGGCAGTTTTTTTGTTCGCCAAGTCTGGATTGTCCGACGGAGGCGTAAACGCCAATAATCATCAACAAACTCATTTAAGTCGGGCAAATTCGTATCTTCGCTTGCTGCGGAGGCGTAGAATAAATGTTCCCCAATTTGTTTTTCTATGGACTCCACCGTTTCGCGGATTTCTTCCATGACGGCCCGCGATTGCAGGACCTCGGGGTTAATCGAGTAAATGGGATTCCGGGTAATAATGAACATCACAACCGTGGTATCTAGCCCGGCTTGAACGATTTTGAAATTTAGTCGCCGTAAGGCTTCGAGCGTAAGGTCATATCCTTTGTTTTTAAATTCGTACCGTCCCGAGGTAAAGAAGAAAAGGGTATTATCCAAATCCCACGAATAACTTTGGAAGAAATGCCCCATCACGAACTGATGGATTTTTTGTTTGTACTTCAAGTGCAAGTTTTGAAACTCGTGTGTCGCTGCAAAACGGGTAATATTCAAGCCATTGGGTAAAATCAAATCACATACACGGCCAAAAAAGACCTCACACTCGCGGGCGGTCACGTCACTTACAGTGGTGAGGACATGGCACATTTGCGCGGAAGATCGTTCGATACCCGCTTGCGCTTCTATGCCGTAATACTTAGCTTCTTCGTCCCAGCGGTACGTTGCCAATTGATCATAAAAGTCATTGACATTACCCGCGATGTATCGACCCAGCATGGTGGCGTGCGTGGTAAAGACCGTAGCAATCGGCACATTGTCTTTTCGGAGATCCAGCAACGCTGTTGACGCCATCCATTCGTGAAAATGAGCCACGATATCCTGCTTGCGGCCTTGAATTTCAGCGAACGCGTGCAAATATTTCCGGACGAGTTCACCAAAAGCAATGACCTTGTCTACTAGAGGCTCAGCCTGTAACGTTGAAATCTTATGATTTTCCCACAATTTGAATTTCAGGATATCCACTTGCCCCATCATGGCCTCAAGATCCACTAAAATAATCCGTGGTCGGCCGGTCACGAGCCATCGGCCGTAATGTACAGGGAACCCTTCCTGCCGCAGTTTCGCCGCCACTTGGGCATAGACCGAGTCGTCGTTCGGTTGCGGCTCAAATTCAATGGAGGCGGTTTGTGCAAAATAAGGCCCAATCAAACAATAATGATCGCCCCATTCCTCGACCATCGAGGGTACCTTGGAACGAATGACGGTGTATATCCCCCCTACTTGGTTGCAAACCTCCCAAGCCACCTCAAACAATATAGGTTGCTGCTGTTGGCGGGGCTGAATTTTAATGGTTTCTTCGGTTTCTTTTTTAAGCTTCTTACTCGACATCAACGGGCCAGATTTAAGTTTGGGTGAATTTCTTTAAATTTTCTTTTTTATCCTATTTTCTCTTAAGATAATTATATGAAGTCCTCTTTCATGTGCCTTATCGCATGTAAAATACGGGCAAGGCACAAAAAAACCAACCCCAAGGTGGGATTGGTCAGATAAAAAGTAATTTTTTTGACGAATTACGCTTCCGAAGACTCGTCTTCAGACGGTGCATCAAACAGAGCAGGTAGCTGAACCGAAAGGATATTATACCATTGAATAATTTTCTTTACGTCGGAACTGTACACGCGCTCGCGGTCAAAGTCAGGTAAGATCTTGGCCATAAAATCGAATAATTCGGTGGAATTAGCCGATTTAACATCCAAATCCACTTGGTTACCAAATAATTCTCGGATTTTAAAAAACAAATCAGCCAAAGGAACGGATTTATCAAACTGTTCGGTGTAGATCGAAATATCTTTCAAGACAGACACTTTCGCATTCACAGGAATGAGTTCTTTTTTCTTTTGGGCATCCAAGGTTTCGACGATCACCCCGGCACGTCCCGGTTTTACGATGCGATACAGTCCGGGTTTTCCCGAGATATTGGCTACTTCTTGTAATAATTCCATGTAGACGGTATAATTTTAACGATTTGTTTCAAAAACGGCGCAAATTACGAAATGCCACGCGTCAACCCAAATCCAAGACATCCCCTAACTGGGGACGGATCACAATTTCCTCCACTACACTACGGGAAGACACAAGATGAGCGGACCAAACTAACTCAGCAATATCCTCAACGGGCATCAATCGTTCGGCAGAGACGGGGACACCCGACCAGCTGTCGGTTAAGGTTCCTCCAGGCAGCACTCCCGTCACCCGAACACCATACGGCTTGAGTGTTTCCCGCAGTACTTTAGTCAGACCTTGCATGGCAAACTTTGAAATGGTATAGCCCGAACTTTGTGGATGGGCCATCAACCCGGCAATGGATCCGATGGTAAAGACATGTCCTTCTTTTTGGGCTATTAATCTAGGGACTAGCGCTTTCGCCAAAAGATAGGCTCCTTCCACATTTAAGGCCATCATCCCACGAAAATCCTCCCAGGTTTCATCCAAAAAACTCCCCACTTGAAATCGACCTGCATTGAGTATGACGACGGAGAGTTTTTCTGTGCGTTGTTGAAGTTCTTTTGCCCATAAGGTGATTGTAGCCGGATCCGCCATATCCCCTTCAAACGGATAGATGGGAACGTTGTAGACGTGCAGACTCTGGCAGGCCAAGGCTAGCGACTGAGGATCTCGACCCGAAACCGCCACAGCAAAGCCCCCTTGGGCGAAACGATGGGCTAGCGCCAACCCGATACCCCGGGAGCCCCCTGAAATCACGACTAATTTTCGCATATATTTATTCCATTGCACCCATAGGCGCCCATTAATTTGTATTTTTGCAAATATCGTTAAAATTTGACCCCAACATGCTTAAGATTCTTGGCAAATACTTTCTCTTCTTGGGAAAACTATTTACTCGGCGGGAAGTTTTCGCGGTGTATTGGAAGCGTTTTATGGACGAATGCATCCAAATAGGACTTCATTCCATCCTGATCATCGCCATCGTAGCGCTTTTTATCGGGGCCGTGACCTGCGTGCAGACCTACGCAAATCTTGTTAGTCCGATTATTCCGGTTTATATCGTTAGTAATATCGTACGGGACATGACCCTTCTGGAATTGTCTTCGACCTTTATGTGCGTTGTTTTGGCGGGCAAAGTTGGATCCAACATTGCCTCAGAGCTTGGCACCATGCGCATCACCGAGCAGATTGATGCGTTGGAGGTTATGGGAATCAATTCCGCTTCTTACCTTGTGCTACCTAAAATCTTAGCTGCTGTTTTTACTTTTCCATTGCTGGCTATTTTATCTGGCTTCTTGGGTATTTTCGGTGGTTATCTTGCCGCAACCCTTACGGGAATTCTTACCCCTGAAGAGTATATTTATGGAATACGTTATTCGTTTATTCCATTTAATGTGTTCATCGCCATTATCAAAGCGCTTGTGTTTGGCTTTTTAATCGCATCAATATCATCCTACAAAGGATTTTATACCACAGGTGGAGCGTTGGAGGTGGGCAAGTCGAGTACCGCTGCCGTTACGAACAGTTGTATTTCGGTGTTAGTAGCCGACTATCTCCTCGCCGAACTCTTGACCTAATCACGTATGATTGACATTCAACATATCTCCAAATCTTTTAACGGACGAATGGTCTTGAACGATGTTTCGGCCCGATTTGAATCTGGAAAAACAAGTTTGGTGATTGGGGCCAGCGGTACAGGAAAGTCGGTCTTGATGAAATGCATGTTGGATCTAGTTCACCCAGAGGTAGGTCAGGTTTTTTATGATCAACGGCCTTTCCTTTCCACGTCTGAACAAGAGCGCAAAGACATACGCCGAGAAATGGGGGTCTTGTTTCAAGGTGGAGCACTATTTGATTCCCAAACGGTCCACCAAAATATTCAATTCCCCTTGGACATGCTCACTACCTTGTCGGAGGGAGAAAAGAAAGACCGGGTTGAATTCTGTCTGGAGCGTGTCGGATTACAGGGGACAGGCAGCCGAATGCCTTCCGAAATTTCAGGAGGAATGAAGAAGCGTGTGGGCATTGCCCGCGCCATCGTCATGAATCCCAAGTATTTATTTGTGGATGAACCTAATTCTGGACTAGATCCCCTCACCTCCATTAAAATTGACCAATTGATCCGGGAATTGACCGACGAATTCCAAACCACCACCGTGATCATCACACATGACATGAACTCCGTCTTGACGATTGGGGATTACATTTTGTTTTTACATCAAGGTAAAAAGGTGTGGGAAGGCAATAGCCAAACGATCCTAGAATCTACCCCTCAAGAGGTAGATGATTTTGTATTCTCTAATGAAGCGTTGCGGAGACTTCGGAATCGGTGATTACAACAAAAAAGGCTGTCCTTGAGCTGGTATCACTACGTCCTCGAAACCAGCTTCTTCCAATTTGCCTTTAAAGAAAGTTTGGGCTTCGATTTCGCCATGCACCAAGAAAACCTTTTTGACTGACTGAGGTGTTTGACAGCCTAAATAGGTCAACATTTCTTGGTAATCCGCATGTGCTGAAAAACCTTCGAGTGATCTAATTTTAGCTCGAACAGGGAAATCCTCCCCAAAAATCCGAACGGTTTCAGCGCCTGACTTTAACTGATGCCCCAAGGTATTGGGTGAACAATACCCCACCATTAAAATCGTATTCTCTGGGCTTCCTACTTGATTGGCGATGTGGTGCTTAACCCGGCCGGCTTCGGCCATCCCTGAGGACGAGATGATCACACAAGGGCGACGAAGCTGATTCAGCGCTTTGGAATCTTCAACGTCCGTTACATACGTCAGTTGATCAAAACCAAAAGCATCCCCATCTCGGCGGATGTAATCGGTCATTTCTTGATTATATTCCTCTTCATGCTTGCGAACCACCTGAGTAGCTTTCACGGATAAAGGGCTATCTACATAGACCGGAATTGGCGGCAATAAGCCGGCGTGATGCAGGCGATCTAGGGCGTATACCAATTCTTGTGTTCGATCGACAGCAAATGCAGGAATTATCACTTTCCCACCGCGGTCGACACACGTTTCTCGGACAATTTCCAAC
>Ga0209812_10000577_pt1 | contig 32437 bp, 26 predicted proteins | sample JI71714BDNA_FD_187502 | JGI IMG/M metagenome (GOLD analysis project Ga0209812, IMG submission 187502) | Wastewater effluent complex algal communities from Wisconsin, to seasonally profile nutrient transformation and Carbon sequestration -... | ecosystem: Engineered > WWTP > Effluent > Algae...
TTACACACCAATATTTCACAAAGCGGTATGTGAAACCGTCAACTTAATGCTGTCAGGAGAAGACTTTAACAAGTCACAATGGAACACCCACCTCCAAAAAACTTACGGCATTAGTAAACGTCATGCTAATGGTGTAATATCATCGGCTAAGGGTGCTGTTGATGGTGCTAAGGAGTGCCGAATTTTATATAGAAAAACCTTAGAGAATCAGGCTAAATCTTGTGAGAGTTGGCTGAAAAAAGCGGAGAGAAAACTAAAATTAGCTCGGAAGTTTTACCGGAAAAAAAACTGGCAAAATAGTAAATCGGGCTGTGTGTTTCCTTTGTCTAGTTCCTTAAAGTATCGTCAAACTAACTGGCAAAACTTACGCTTTCAGATACACAATAAAAAACGTAAGTTAACCCGGTATCGGCAAATATTAGCCTCCCTAAAGTCAATACCTGTAAGGGTGAGAGTGCCTAAGAATCAAGCTTTTATCGTTGGCTCTAAGGAGGAATCTTACGGTAATCAAGTGTGTCAGTGGGATGGCGATAATTTAAGAGTCAGAGTGCCAGCTTGTTTAGAGTCTAAGTTTGGTAAATATGTCGAGTCTAAAATTGGCGATTTCCGGAGCAATATTAACAGATTACCGGCTACGGGTGCTAAAACTTGGCACTTCTATTACAAGGATGGTAAATGGTGTGTTGCTGTTAGTTTCACGCCGTCAGAAGTTACGCAGGTATCACGTTCTGTAGATTATGGTTGTATTGGGATTGACATGAATCCTCTTTCTATTGGTTGGGCTTATATTGATGCGGTTGGCAATCTAAAAGCTCACGGTCAAATACCATTACAAACTGGTTTACCCAAGGGCAAGCAACAAGCTCAAATTGTGAAAGCGTGTCGGGAATTATCGGCGTTGGCTACTAAATACCAATGTCCTATAGTGGGTGAAGAATTAGATTTCTCTAATAAGAAAGAACAACTTAGAGAAAGGGGTAATAAATATGCTCGAATGTTATCTTCTTGGGCTTATTCTGAATTTTTTAAGTTATTGAATTATATACTTTCTAACAGAGGGATTGAGCTAATAACGGTCAATCCTGCTTATTCGAGTATCATTGGCTTAGTCAAATATCTGAGGATGTATGGTTTGGCTAGTGATGAAGCGGCCGCGTTAGTGATAGCCCGTAGGGGGATGAGGCTATCGGAAAAAATACCAGGCTCCTTAACCGCCTTGGTTGAGGTGAACTCAACAAAGCACGTTTGGAGCCTGTGGAATCAACTTAATAAAAAAATCAAGTCTTCTGACATAGTGACTACTAGACATAGTTACTATGCCATCTCCAACTGGGATTTCCTGGTCAACCCTGAGCGTAGCCTCCGGGAAGCGTAAGCACTAGGAAAGAATGCTTAAGAAACTTATACCGCGGAGTTTTGCTAGGTTTGCCTAGATTTTTCAAAGCGGTAGAGCTTCCCATCATTTAAGAAAGGAATTTCCCATCATTACTTAAATTACCTACCCTATGGACACCTAGCTACTTTGTCTCTACTGCGGGAAATATCTGTACAGAAACGCTCAAGCGTTATATCGAAGCTCAAAGGGAATAGGCAGGATAAATCCTGCAACGCCCTTTCATCCCTGGACTAAAGTCCCAGGGTTTTCAGGGTATTTTTTTATAAAATTTTGCTTTTGTTGTAAAGACTTGCAGCTAAAATTCAGTGAAAATACTTAAGACTTTTCCCAACAGAGATGATAAAATCACAATGGAATGAATGTCCTGCGAGGGGCCTGCCGTGATCCGTTCTGCTACTTTACCGCTTTTGCTTACTGAGCCTAATGTTCCTGATCATAATCGACTTCGGCTCTTTTCTGGCTGTGCTAATGTCCCACTTTCCCAGGAAGTATCTCGCTATCTGGGTATAGATTTGGGACCAATGGTTCGTAAGAGATTTGCTGATGGGGAACTTTATATCCAAATTCAGGAGTCGATTCGGGGTTGCGATGTTTACTTGATCCAGCCAAGTTGCTACCCAGTGAATGATCACCTGATGGAATTGTTAATTATGATAGATGCCTGCCGTCGCGCTTCGGCTCGACAAATTACAGCAGTAATTCCCTATTATGGTTATGCGCGGGCAGACCGCAAAACGGCCGGACGTGAGTCAATTACGGCCAAGCTGGTGGCAAATTTGATTACTGAGGCGGGTGCTAGTCGCATTTTGGCGATGGATTTGCACTCGGCTCAGATTCAAGGGTATTTTGATATTCCCTTTGATCATGTTTATGGTTCTCCTGTAATTCTTGATTATCTCTCTAGTAAGCGCTTGTCTGATATTGTGGTGGTTTCACCCGATGTGGGAGGGGTGGCACGCGCGAGGGCTTTTGCTAAAAAGTTGAATGATGCGCCTTTGGCGATCATTGATAAGCGCCGTCAAGCTCATAATGTTGCTGAAGTTCTTAATGTTATTGGAGATGTTAAGGGCAAAACTGCGGTTTTGGTTGATGACATGATTGATACCGCGGGTACTATTACCGAAGGGGCTCGCTTGTTACGTCGTGAGGGGGCTCGTCAGGTTTATGCTTGTGCCACTCACGCGGTTTTTTCTCCTCCCGCGATCGAGCGTTTATCGAGTGGGGTTCTCGAAGAGGTTATTGTCACAAATACAATTCCTATCCTCGAAGATAAGCGTTTCCCTCAATTAACGGTTCTTTCTGTGGCGAATTTGTTGGGTGAAGCCATTTGGCGTATTCACGAAGATAGTTCCTTGAGTAGTATGTTCCGCTAAAAATCAAATATTTTCTCTATATTATGTGGGGATGATTTTTTCTTCCCCACATTATTGTTTTTCTGATTAGAGCATTATCAAAATTAAGAGAAATTTATTTTTTTACCGCAGATAAACGCAGATGAACACAGATGTTTTGATCCTGGGTTCAGGGATGGGATGGAAATGTTTGTTTTAAATTATTCTGCTGTTTGTTTTAACTGTTTTACTACTGAGATTAAGCGTTTGAGACTGGGTTTGACTACATTCTGGGTTTCGTGTTCTAAATCGGCGATTTGAGTTTGTATTTGTGACCAATCTGGGGGGGTTTGATTTATTGATTCTTGCTGTTCTTGCAGGAACTCGATCGCGTCTTGTAATCCGGCTAATTGCACATTAATTCCGACTAAATTATCTGGAGTTAATGTCGTTTCATCGAGACGGTGAATCGCGTCTTGTAATTGCCCAATCGCGTGTTGAATAATCTCTAAATCATTAGCAGAAGGAAGAGATAAGGTTTGTAACTGTTCATTAATTTGGGAACGGACTTCCATCACCGCGGAGGCGACAATTTCTTGCAAAGAAGCAACAGAATGACCTAAACTGACTAACTGTTCCCCAACATCAATAGAATCAAAGGATGATTGAGTACGAAGAAGAGTAGTCATTTGTTGGCGAATGGTATCGATCTCATTAGACATCTGTTGACGTAGTTTCAGAATGATCGCGACGGTAGTTTTTTCCATCTTATCAATAGAACGCTGTAACTCGGCAATTTCTATTGTTTGTGAAACTTGTACCTGTTGCTCTAAACGATAACGGTTCGCGACATTTAACGATAAAGCTAATGTTAAAGGTGCGACTCCATAAAAAGCTTGACCCGACACCGCGACGGCCAAGGTCCCCACCGCGGAGGCCCCTAAAGAGAGATACTCCACTAACTCCAACCAATGTCGTTCCATTGTTTTCCTAGAAGCTTCTTGCAGCTTAGTATCCAACTGAAGCAAAGTTTTAGGCCTCATGGTATCTTTCTGGGTTTGGGGGAGAGGGAACAATTGGGGTGTCATAATAGAATATCTTAAACAGGAGAACCGGGTAACTGTTCTATATTTTTACCTTATTAGGGTTGTTTGTGGGCTTAACCTCCCAGGAGGTAGAGTCCGAACCCTTGACTAAGTTAGGTTTATTTTGACATGATAGCTTGCTTGTGGCTACTATTGTGCACTGGAAAAGCTACTTTTCCCATCCTTAATCTCAAATCACTATAATTGTGCTAATTTTAAGGCAGTTTTGTCTCTTTGTCAAGGATTATTTATTATGACTTCAGAAAAGAAAAATTTTGCCACAATAGCGCGATCGTTCGTGAGTATCAGTATCTTTGTCTTATTGTTAAGTGGTGTGGGCTTTTTAACCGTTCGTTTTATTTGGGTTCTCATCGAGAAATTTTCCTAATATCAATTATCCCCGGTTAGTCTGGTTTGAAGAAATTGCGGGAAATCACAATTTTAGGTCAAAAAACCGGTGTTTTGTGTAAACTCTTTAAATTACGTTAATTAGACAGGGAGATTTCTATGTTAGACTTTCTTAATCCTATCCTCGGTCGTCATCCTGAACGTATTAAAGCCAATGTGGAAATTTACACTTGGCAAACTTGTCCCTATTGTATCCGAGCGAAATTATTGCTTTGGTGGAAAGGGGTTAATTTCACGGAATATAAAATTGATGGGGATGAAGACGCGAGAAATAATATGGCTCTGCGGGCAAAGGGAGCGCGATCGGTTCCCCAAGTTTTTGTTAATGATCAACATCTGGGCGGCTGTGATGATATTTATCAATTGGATCTAGAAGGAGGGTTAGATCCTTTGTTAGAAACGGCTCCTGTTTAACAGCGCGATCGCGATCAAAGGAAAGAAACCGGGTTTCTGGCAGTAATTTCGGGTAAAAATGAGATGATCAGTTAAGAAACCCGGTTTCTGTGTCCCCTTGAGTTCGGACTTACGCGATCGCGCTTGGCAAAAACCCGGTTTCTGTGCTGGGATTAGGCAAATTTTCCCAGGTTTTCTTTTCGCCATTTGGCATCGTGTTTTCGGTTGGTTTTTATTTCTAATAGTCTAATTCCACTAGAGGGGAGTGGGTTTAATTTTTGTTTCAATTCTTGCCAATTATTAATGATTTGATATTCGACATTATAGGTTTGACATAATTGGTAAAAGTTGATATTTTGCGGTGTCGTAAAATATTCTTCAAAAGGAGGATCAAATTGAGAAATGGGTAACATTTCAAATATCCCCCCTCCATTATTATTAATTAAAATTATGGTGAGATGCCCAATAAATTTTTGGCTTAATAAAAATCCATTGGTATCATGTAAAAGGGCTAAATCTCCTGTTAACATTACGCTGGCTTGATTTCGATACGCGATGCCTAATGCTGTTGATAAGGTTCCATCTATGCCATTGGCTCCTCTGTTAAAAAATGGTTGTATTTTTAGATCGTTGGGAGTCCAGAAAAATTCGATATCTCTTACGGGCATACTATTGGCAATAAATAAGGGGGTTTTTTGGGGTAAAATTTGGGAAATTAACCATGATATTTTTGGCTCTATTATGTTTTCTATAGAGGTCATTTTTTGGGTAATAGATTCTTTTACTTTTATTTCTAAATGACACCATTTTTGGAGATAGTCGGGGGAATTGCCCCCCCCTAGCCTCCCCTTGGAAAGGGGGGAATTTACTTCCCCTAGCCCTGCCTGGGTAAGGGAGGAGATAAGATTTTCGATGGAGACGCGTAGATGGGTTGTTTTGCCATGTAAGGGGTCAAAATTATGATGACTGGCATCAATAATAAATCGTCGTGGTTGGCTTCTTTCTAACCATAAACGTAATTCTTTACTCGTGGGTAAGTCTCCTATTTGTATGACGATTTCTGGGGTTAATTCTTTGGCATTTTCGGGATTTCTTAAAATTAAATCATAGGTGGAAATTAGATAGGGATTTTCTGAGATATGATTTCGTAAAGGTGATAAGCCTTCGGCTAAGACTGGCCATTTTAATCCTTGGGAAAGTAACGCGATCGCGTGACAATAGGCTTCTGGGTTTTCTGGGGTAGCTGTCCCGGCAATAATTACACCTTTTTGGCATTTTTGCCATTCTTTAATAAGAGGATATTTTTCTAGGGAAATATTTTGATAAATGATAGGGGATAATTGACAACCGGCAAAAAAATTATCCTGATTAAATGCTGGTTTTAATAATTCGGTTTTGCCGTCAGAAATAGGTGGTAAAGGATCACGAAAGGGGATGTTTAAATGGACGGCTCCTGCTACGGGAAAAAGCGATCGCTCTAAGGAATACATCGCGATTTGTCGGGCATAACCTAACATTTCTGGCTCTAAAGAGGGTAAACTTAAATCGCTTTGCCAGTTGGGATAATTACTATAAAATTTGACTTGATCGATCGTTTGCCCTGAATGACAATCTCTTAACTCAGGAGGGCGATCACAGGTTAAAATCAATAAGGGTACTCGACTTTCTCTCGCTTCAATAATCGCGGGATAAAAATTGGCTCCCGCGGTGCCAGAGGTACAAACTAACGCGACAGGAAAAAAGGATTTTTTGGCAATTCCCAAGGCAAAAAAAGCCGCGGAGCGCTCATCTAAAACCGGAATAGATTCGATATTTTGATGTTGGGCAAAAGCTACTGTTAAGGGAGTCGATCGCGAACCCGGACAAACGATCGCGGTTTTTAATCCCAAACGATACCAGGTTTCCACTAAAATTGAAGCCCAAAGGCTATTTTTATTACGAAAATCTAACGTCATGGTTGATAAGAAATGATGAGTTTGTCGTCCATTTTTTAGTTTTTTTTCAGTCATAAAGGACTTATATTAATTTCCCAAAAGTCAGAAACTTGGTTTCGGAAACTAACTTAAACTAACGCGTTTAAAAGGGCCTGTAATTTTAGTTGAATTTCGGCAAATTCTTTATCGGGTTCTGATCCTTCGACAATACCAGCACCCGCGTAAAGTCGCGCGCGATCGCCGTCTATTAACGCGGAGCGAATACCGACGAAAAATTCACCATTTCCCTGATGATCTACCCATCCTAAAGGTGCAGCAAAAAGAGAGCGATCGAAATTTTCATAATGGCGAATTTGTGATTTGGCAATATCTCTGGGTAAACCCGCAACGGCGGGTGTCGGATGTAATTCTGCTAAGATTTCTAACAAATGAATATTATCAGAAACTTGAGAGGTAATAGGTGTGCGTAAATGTTGAATATTGGAGAGTTGTAAGAGGTGAGGTGAGGGTAAACAATGGGGAGTTAAACCCAGATTTACCAGACGTTGCATGATAAAATCAATCACAACACGATGCTCTCGCAAATCTTTTTCACTACATAATAAACTATTGGCCAATACGATATCCTCCGCGGGAGTTTTACCTCTAGGGGCCGAACCGGCTAACGCGTCAGTAATTAACTCTCCATCTTGGATACGAATTAAGCGCTCTGGGCTGGCACCGATGAAGTTTTTCCCTTTGCCATTACTGGTGGAAAATATATAACAATCGGGGTAAAAGTTTCGCAGATTATTGAGGGAATTTGTCAGACTAAATTTCCGAGTGGAGGTGACATCGATCGCGTGGGAAAGAACGATTTTAGTAAAGTGATTGGCGCGAATGGATTTTAAAGCATCAATCACCGATTTTTTAAATTGATGGGGATTATTCAAATTTATTTGATGTTTAGGTTGAGAGGAGGAGCTAAAATCGGTTAAAATTTCATCGAGCCAATGAGGAGATGTCATTGTCTGGATTTGTCGCCAAATAGTATGGGATAAAGTAGGGACATTAGTTTGGGGATTAAGTGGAGTATTAATGACGAGAGTGCAATGATTATTTTGTCGGGTGATTTGCCATTTTGGTAAAAAAATTGTCGCGGCAGGAAACGCGGCATTTTTGCTAAGATTTTCATCAAAAAAGGTAAAACTACAGAAAAAGTGAGGCCCAGCAAAGGGTAGATGAGTCGCACCAATAGCAATGGTATTTTCCAGGGTAGATGCCATAAATTTTTGAGCACGACTAAACCGATCGCGTCCTTCTATGGTTAAATGAAGGGAACTATCAAAGGCCGCGATCGCCAAATCTTGCCCCGGATGATGTGCATTTTGATGATATTTTTTTTCCGAATAAAAATGGACGCGATCAGAGACATAAAAATGCTGGAGAATCGCGAGGGGATCAACCGTGGGAATTTCCAGAGAAATACTAACAATTTTGATGGGATTGATCGCGGTTAAAGTCTGCTGACAATTTAAGAGAAATTGACACAGATCCTGACAATCTTGAAAGAGATGAAGACAATGGGGTATTACTGGCATGGAAGCAATCATGTTAAATTGATTGGCAGAAGCATGGGGATCAGGGAATATTGGAGACGGAGAGGCAGGGAGACGTGATGAGGTGGAGGTTTCCCCTGTCTTTCCCCAGTCAAGAGTCCCAAAATGCGCCCAATCCCCTGTCGTTATGTTCCCTGTTTCTCTCATTATTGAGTGTACCCTGTTGCCTTAAAATTGTAAAATTAATCCTCTTCTCGACAGAAAATCAAGTTACTGAAATGACAACCCAGTTAATTAATCCTCCCAAAAGTAAACTTTGGATGGCCGCGATCAAACCCCCTATGTACACGGTTGCAGTGATTCCTATTTGGGTGGGAACCGCGATCGCGTGGGGGGAAACCAAGACTCTCAATTTATCAATTTTTCTGACATTTTTAATGTCGGCTATTTTCATTATTGCTTGGTTAAATATGAGCAATGATGTTTTTGACTCCGACACAGGGATTGATAAAAATAAACACCATTCTTTGGTAAATTTAACCGGAAATAGAAGTCTGATTTTCGGGTTAAGTAATCTTTTTTTACTGTTGGGAATTACCGGAATAGGCGCGATCGCGTGGTGGCAAAAAGATCCAATGGTAATTGAGATTATACTCCTTGCCTGTGCTTTTGGCTATAGTTACCAAGGCCCTCCCTTTCGATTAGGATATCAGGGTTTAGGGGAAATTATCTGTTTTTTCACTTTTGGCCCAATGGCGTTATCCGCCGCGTATTATAGTCAAACTCAAACTTGGTCATTTTCTAATCTGGGAGCCTCAGTAATTATCGGTATTGTCACCAGTATCATTTTATTTTGTTCTCACTTTCATCAAGTCGCCGATGATATTGCCGCGGGTAAAAAATCCCCAATAGTTCGCATGGGAACTAAAACAGGTTCAGATTTATTACCCTGGTTATGTGGAAGTTTATACGCGTTGACAGCCCTGTTTATCATTATGGGAAATTTCCCCATAACAACCCTATTAATTTGGGGCAGTTTACCCTTTGCAATTCAACTTTGTCGTCATGTAAGTGCCCATCATGATCAACCGGAAAAAGTCAGTAATTGCAAATTTATCGCGGTTTATTTGCATTTTATCGGTGGTTTCTTATTAGGATTGGGTTTTGTCTTACCCCTTGCCTTCTAAAAAATTGAGTTATAATGATAGAAACCGGGTTTCTTTGGTTGCTTTCACAAAAATCAGTGGTGCAATTAATCTGATACCAGAAACCCGATTTATTTCTCTGACATAACAGAGTAAATTATACCATATTTTCAGACAAAAACAGGAGTCTCAACCTATGACGATATCCCTAGAAACCCGTCAAAGTTTAACCCTAGAAGAAATTATCAAACGATACCCCGATGAATGGGTGTTAATTGTTTCTCCAGAGTTAGATGAAGATTTGAATGTAATTCGCGGTGAAGTATTAATTCATTCCCCAGATCGTGATGAAGTTTATAATTCTCTTTCCTTAAGAAAAGGGAAACCTGTCGCGATCGAATACTGTACTGGTGAAGTCCCTGATAATTTAGTGGTGATGTTGTGACAGCACAAAACCTTATTTTTTCCAACAACAAATAAATCGTAATGAGCCAGTTAGACAAATATAATTTTCACTATAATTTAAGAGGCAATCATCAAAATAAACCTCTTTTATTTTTACATGGATTTATCGGAAATAGTCAAGACTTTAACGACGTTATTAACTTATTATCAGAGGAATTTTATTGTCTCGCGGTTGATTTACCCGGACATGGTAAAACCCGTGTTTTCGGTGACGAAGACTGTTATACAATGTCGGTAACAGCATCCGCGTTAATTGAGTTATTAGATTCCTTAAAAATTCCCAAATGTGGATTAATTGGTTATTCAATGGGCGGGAGATTAGCTTTATATCTCGCGTTAAATTTTCCTTCTCGTTTTTCTGAGGTGGTACTTGAGTCGACATCTCCTGGTTTGAAAACAGAAGCCGCACGTTTAACTCGTCTACAATCCGATTTAAACTTAGCTAAGGAATTAGAATTAATAGACTTTCAACAGTTTTTAATAAAATGGTATCAACAACCCATTTTTCAGTCCTTACAAAGTCATAGAAATTTCGAGACATTAATAGAGAAACGTCGGGAAAATAATCCTGTAGAATTAGCGAAATCTCTCCGTAATATGGGAACGGGAAAACAACCCTCTTTATGGGATAAATTATCTCACAATAAAATACCTATCCTTTTATTAGTGGGAGAATATGATGATAAATTTAGAAGTATTAATGAAGAAATGATGAGTTTATCTCCTATAGCTAAGTTACAGATTATACCAAAATCAGGTCATAATATCCATTGGAAAAATATGATAGAATATGTAAAAAGTATCAGAAACTTTTGTCTGTGCGATAATTTATCAAGAAAATCAGAAATTTGCGATCCCAATGTTTTGCCCTTACTTAGGAGAGATCAAAAAATGCGATATAAATTTGATTTTCGTCCCTATCAACGTCCTTTTAAACAACCTTTACAAACCAGTCATGGAGTTTGGGCTATTCGTGAGGGTATTATTATCCGTTTGACTGATGAAATGGGTAATTTCCGCTTGGGTGAAATTGCCCCTATTTCTTGGTTTGGCTCGGAAAGTTTGGCGGATGCGTTAATCTTTTGTCAGCAGTTATCGGGTTTTATTACAGAGGAAACTATTTTCTCTATTCCTAATGAATTACCGGCTTGTCAATTTGCTTTTGAGTCGGCTTTGGCAAGTTTTCCCCCCCCTAACCCCCCCTTGGAAGGGGGGGGAAATAATTTAGATAACCTTCCCTTACCAAGAGGGGGAAATAATTTAGATAACCTTCCCTTACCAAGGGAGGGAAATAATTTAGGAATTAGAGACTGTCATCTATATTGTGGTTTATTGCCCGCGGGGGAAACTGCATTAAAAACATGGGAAACTCTTTGGAATGAGGGTTATCGCACTTTTAAATGGAAAATTACCAGTAATTTAGAGTCGGAATTAAGGATTTTTGAGCGGTTAATTGATGCGATGCGCCAAAGGAATGAACCCGTTTTTTTAAGACTTGACGCGAATGGGGGTTTAAGTTATACAGAAGCTTGTCAATGGTTGGAGGTTTGCGATCGCGTCTCTGCGTTGATAGAATTTCTCGAACAACCTTTACCAGTAAGTCAATTTAAAGAGATGCAAAAATTACGCGATCGTGGTACAATTTCCATCGCGTTAGATGAATCCGTCGCGACTTTAACTCAAATCAAAGACTGTTATCAAAGGGGATGGCGCGGAATTTTTGTCATTAAACCCTCCTTAATGGGTTCGCCTTCTCAATTGCGAGAATTTTGTTATAATAACCCCATTGATGCTGTCTTTTCCTCCGTCTTTGAAACCGACATAGGGCGACAAGCTGCATTAAAATTAGCCGCCGATATAGCCTCACACACAAGACGCGATCGTGTCTTGGGCTTTGGCGTTAATCACTGGTTTAATGATAATGAACTTCTGTTATTAGAAAATCTATGGAAAACAAAGTAGAGCAGGCTTCTAGCCTGCGAAAATTTCTCCAGAATAGCCCGCGAAAATTTCTCCAGAATAGCCCGCGAAAATTTCCCCAGAATAGCCTGCTAACATTTCCCCAGAATAGCCTGCTAACATTTTCACTTATCGGATATGACAATCAATTATTATACAATCTCTTTTTACAAAGATTTCAAGAATTAACTAAATTACAAACAGAGACAAAACCACTGAAAATATTTCTCGCAGAGAGAGAAACAATACCATTTTTAGCCGGTTTTCTCGCGGCTTGTGCGGCTAACTGTGAGATTTTTTTATGTAATCCCAACTGGGGACAAGAAGAATGGCAACAAGTCTTTAATTTAGTTCAACCTGACATCATTTTGACTGAAGATAAACACTTAAATACACAACAAAACTCAGACAGCAAAAACGAAAAAAATTACCAATTCCCAATTACTCATTACCCGATGATTATGATACCCACAGGGGGGACATCAGGACAAATTCGTTTTGTCATGCACACATGGGAAACATTAATGGCCTCAATTGAAGGATTTAAACAATATTTTAAAGTCGATAAAATTAACTCATTTTGTGTATTACCCCTCTATCATGTCAGTGGTTTAATGCAATTTTTACGCAGTTTTACCACTCAAGGAAAATTAGTGATTTTACCCTTTAAAATCTTAAAAATAGACGATGTTTATCCTATTAAAAACGCACCATTCTTCATTTCCTTAGTTCCCACACAATTACAAAGACTGCTTAATAATATAGAAACCACATCCTGGTTATCCCAATTTCAAACGGTACTTTTAGGAGGTGCTCCTCCTTGGCCACAATTATTAGAAACAGCAAGAGAGCATAAAATTAGATTAGCACCTACCTATGGAATGACAGAAACCGCGTCCCAAATTGCTACCCTTAAACCGGATGATTTTCTCGCGGGTTATCATAATTCCGGTCAAATTTTACCCCACGCGAATATTATTATTTGTAATGAAAACGGGGAAATTTTAGGTGATAATCAGAGAGGGATAATTACCATTAAAAGTCAATCACTAGCCTTAGGATATTATCCCGAATTAGGGCAAAAAAGAGATAAGTTTAAAAGCGATGATTTAGGTTTTATTGATAGTAAAGGTTATTTACATATCGTAGGCCGAAATAGTGATAAAATTATTACCGGAGGAGAAAATGTCTTTCCCGCAGAAGTAGAAGCCGTGATAAAATCAACGGGTTTAGTCGCGGATATCTCTATTATCGGATTACCTGATCAAGAGTGGGGACAAGTGATAACCGCGGTTTATGTGCCTATTAATGCAGAAGTCACATTAGAAGCCTTACAAAACGCGATCGCGTCTCAATTAAGCAAATATAAACAACCGAAAAAATGGCTAAAAATAGCCGAAATGCCCCGCAATGCCCAAGGCAAAATCAATCGAGAAACCTTACATAAATTAGTAATACCACTTAGAAAAAATGATGAAACATGAGCGATCGCGTCTCTATTGTGTCATCGGAATATGCTGTTATAGCAATTTTTTTTCAAAATGGTATTAATTTGTGAATAGCATCTACCCGCATATTTCTGAGGATCTATTATTTGAGTAATGTTAAAGAGTGTGAGGTAAATTTTTGTTAAGGGCTTAGAGTCCTCTGAGTTGTCAAACGTAATGACAGAGTAGATGCAACCACAGAGTAGGGCGATCGCGTCTTCGCCTTCTTGTGGCTCATGGACTGGGTACAAGTTTAATGCGCCCCGCGTCCATTTCCGCCATCAACAATTCCAAAGCTTCATAATCAACATCGGAGATATAACCAAGTCGGGTAAGCTCATAGTTAATCTCCTCTTCAATATCAGGTGTTAACTGCTGAAAGTAGAGGGCTTTCTCCACCATTTTGCGAATAACATCACTGGGCTGCATTGTACCGCCTCCTAGAACTGTATAGTGTGCTATTGTCCGTTGACTACATCACTTAATCCGTGATTTCCAGAGAATTTGCCGGTGATTTTTATCACTGGGTAATGGGTAGTGGGTAGTGGGTAGTGGGTAATGGGTAGTGGGTAGTGGGGACTCTTGATAGGGGACTCTTGACTGGGGATGAGGGACGGGTGATCAAGGACTTCTCCCATTCCCCATTACCAATTCCCCATTACCAATTACCGATTACCAATTACCAATTACCGATTACCAATTACCGATTACCAATTCCCCAAGAGACTCGATTAGTGGTAAGGTAAAAGTAAATTGCACAAAGCAAATAACGAGAGAAACCGTGGCAGTTGCAGTAGAAGCATTAATTACACCCCAAATCCAACAACCCGCGCGTTACTTAGGAAACGAGTTAGGCGCGCTGCATAAACCTTGGCATAGCGCGATCGTGCGCTGGGTTCTCACTTACCCAGAAGTCTACGAAGTCGGCGCGTCCAATTTGGGGCATATCATTCTCTATAACATCTTAAATACCATGCCCAGGCAATTATGCGATCGCGCTTATTTGCCCGCGTCAGACTTAGCAGCCAAACTTCGCGAGACAAAAACCCCCCTATTTGCCGTAGAGTCTCGTCGTCCCCTCACAGATTTTGATATCTTAGGCTTTAGCCTCAGTTACGAACTAGGAGCCACCAACATCCTCGAAATGTTGGAATTAGCAGGAATACCCCTGACTAGCCAAGAGCGTCAAAATAACCCATCCACCTTTCCCCTCATTTTCGCGGGAGGCCAAACCGCGACATCTAACCCCGAACCCTACGCGGACTTTTTCGATTTTATCGCCCTAGGGGATGGGGAAGAATTACTCCCAGAAATAGGCCTTATCATCGAAGAAGGCAAACATAATCAATTAACTCGTGAAGCACTATTACTCGACTTAGCCCAAGTACCCGGTGTCTATGTTCCCCAATTCTATGAAATGACAGCCGATGGCGCGGTACGTCCTAACCGTCCCGATGTCCCCGATCGCGTATTACGACGTGTCGCGACTCCTATTCCCGCCTATTCCATCGGTTTAGTCCCCTACGTCGAAACCGTCCACGATCGTCTCGTGATCGAAATTCGACGTGGATGTACCCGTGGATGTCGCTTTTGTCAACCCGGAATGTTAACCCGTCCGGCGCGAGATGTCAAACCCGATGACGTGATCGAGTCCATCGTAGAGGGCATGACTCAAACTGGATATAACGAATTTTCCCTCCTCTCCCTCAGTTGTTCCGACTATTTAGCCTTACCCGCGGTAGGCATGGAAATCAAAAACCGTCTCAAAGACGAAAATGTGTCCCTGTCACTTCCCAGTCAACGGGTGGATCGTTTTGATGAAAATATCGCGAATATCCTGGGGGGATCTCGTCAAAGTAGTATAACCTTCGCGCCGGAAGCCGGTACTCAACGGATGCGCGATATTATTAACAAAGGGTTAACCAATGAAGAACTCTTGCGAGGGGTGAAAACCGCCTATGAGCAAGGTTGGGATAAAATCAAACTGTACTTTATGATTGGTTTACCCGGTGAAACCGATATAGATGTTTTAGGCATTGCCGAAACCGTGCGTTGGTTACAACAGCAATGTCGTGCCAGAGGCAGAAAACCCCTTAGTATTAATCTCACCATTTCCAACTTTACCCCTAAACCCCATACTCCCTTTCAATGGCATTCTGTCTCAACCTCCGAATTTAAACGCAAACAAGGATTACTCAAAGCCGAATTTGCCAAAATGAGGGGTGTCAAGACAAACTTCACGGATGTGCGTTTATCCGCGATGGAAGATTTTATTGGCAGAGGCGATCGCCGTCTGAGTCAAGTGGTGCGTCGGGCATGGGAATTAGGCGCGGGCATGGACGCGTGGTGGGAAAGTTTAGAACGCGCCTTTAATGCTTGGGCGCAAGGGATTGAAGATGCAGGGTTAACTTGGAAATATCGCCTAGTGGATAATGGCGAATGGAATATTTTTACCAAGGGAGAAGGGGACTTATCTGAGTCAGAATCTCATCCCTCTTTGGATGCACCTCTTCCTTGGGATCACATTGATACCGGAATTGAGAAAAATTGGCTTAAAGCTGATTTATTACGAGCTCTCGAAGCCGCGACAGTGCCAGATTGTTCCTTTGAAGGTTGTTCCCATTGTGGTGTCTGTGGTACTGATTTTGGGCATAATATTGTTATTCCCCCTTTACCTATTCCTCCGTTTGCAGGGCAGTTTGTTCCCAATTCCCTCCGCGCACAACGGTTGCGTGTCAGGTTTGGCAAATTAGGGGATATGGCATTAGTTAGTCACCTGGATTTGGTAAGATTATTTGATCGCGCTCTACGACGGGCTTCTTTACCCATTAGTTTTACCGGGGGGTTTCATCCCAGTCCCCGTATTTCCCCCGCGAATGCCTTACAATTAGGGGCTACCAGTAGTGGTGAAATCGTGGACTTTGAACTCACTCAAGTCATGGAGATAGAAGAATTCCGGGCAAAATTGATCGCGCAACTTCCTACTGACTTACCCATTTATGAAGTAGTAGAAGTTGATATCAAAAGTCCCTCGGCAACCCAGTTGTTAGAGCGAGCAGAGTATGTTATTACCATTACTACTTCTGGTTCCCAGTCAGGGGTGAATCGAGAAATGATCCAAACTTGGATCGATGGGGTTTTAGCCTCCCAGACAATAGAGTGGCAACAAACCACTAAGTCAGGAAAGGTAAAAATTATTAATCTCCGTGATCGTCTGTTTGAGTTAATATTGCTAGAATCAGACACGAAGTGTCACGAGGATGAGTACAGTAGTTTTCAACTACGTTTCATCGGCAGTTGTCGCAATGATGGTACTCTGTTAAAACCAGAGCACATTATTTATATGCTCGAACAAGTCAGTCAACAAGACACCACAGGCGTAACCGTAGAATTACGGCATACCCATCGTGTTAACTTAATTCTGAATGAGATTTGATCAGTTCGTCCATCCCAAATACCCAATATCCAAGTTCAAATTATTGCCCCTTTTCCTGTCGATCCCGGTACCCAATTATTATTGGTAATCCTATCGGCACAAAAGGCAAAATGTGATAAAATAAATCTAAATTGGTAAAGTGTGGTGGTTCCTGCTAGTTGTTTGGACACCCACAACCAATTAGACTTGTATCCTTATCCATCCTAGAAACTTGACTTGCGCGATCGAGGAACTAGGCACAAAAGCACTCACACCTCTTATTTTTGGACAAATCCTTAGCAATACTTATTGTCGGGGCAATATTTCAGGTGAATTAAGCCTTGGGATTTGCCAAAGTCTCAGTTGTCAGGGAGAATGGCTGTTTACCTATCAAAATAACCCTTTTGGGTCAAAGAAGGAAACAAGTTCTACGACTTTAAGATTTATCAATTTTAAATTTAATGGAGTCGTTGGAACCGCATTCAAACTATCGGCAACACGGTTGGTTTAAAGCACGATTCTGCCTGTAGGGGCAATCCCCCCGTGGTCGCCCTGAGGCACTCTGCTGCGCCGTTAGCGCAGCTTGCGCGCAGCGCGAAGGACAGATGCTACGCGGTAAAACGTTAAAACAATATCAAAATTGCTGACATGGCTGCACGTCAGAATCACACCCTTAGATTGCAAAAAGCCAAATAATTGCTTAACTAAAGCGAGAACTTAATCGGTGATGGTTGAAAAAAAATCTGAGATTGATCTTTGAGATTTTAGGGGGTATGATACTGAAGAGAGGTTGGTGGAAATCCATCTATAATCAGTTATCTAAAATCCTGATAACTCCTCAAGAATGTAGGGGAGTGATCAAAAATAGCAAATCCTGATACTCCCTATTGTTGTAGGTTGAGTTCGTCTAAAATCTCAAGTCTAAAATCGAGTTGAAGTTGTTTTTGTAGTGCGAGCGTCTCGCTCGCGACACCAACCACCTAAGTCTAAAATCGAGTTGAAGTTGTTTTTGTAGTGCGAGCGTCTCGCTCGCGACACCAAACACCTAAGTCTAAAATCGAGTTGAAGTTGTTTTTGTAGTGCGAGCGTCTCGCTCGCGACACCAAACACCTAAGTCTAAAATCAAGTTGAAGTTATTTTTGTAGTGCGAGTATCCGGCTCGCGAGAGCTACTACCTATTTCTAAGTAGGTAGGTTTAATTAAACGTAAAATGATGAAGGGAAGAAACCCGGTTTCTTGGGTTAAACTATCATATTTATCGTTTTTACCGATAGAGAAACCAAATTTCTGGGTTTTATGTTTATTTATTCTTACCTCCTTGGTAAAGTAACAATGATTAAAGTCGTGAGTGAGTATTCAAAACGACTTATATTGTTACTAAAGAAATCAATAAAAACTCAAGTTTTTATTACTAATAACTTGAGTTTTTACGAAAAATTTGTCAAGAGAAAAGCAGCTTAGACGTTTGAGATAAAGCTGCAAATTGTTGGGGAATATGGAATGCCAAAACAAATTATTATTGCCGAGCAGCATCGTATTGCTGCCGTGTTTTCTGAAGATCAAATTCAAGAACTCGTTGTCGCAACGGGAAGTCACCAGGTAAGTGATATTTATCTAGGAATTGTGGAAAATGTCTTACCAGGGATTGATGCCGCGTTTGTCAATATTGGCGATCCCGAACGCAATGGTTTTATTCATGTAACAGACTTAGGTCCTTTGCGTTTAAAGCGTTCCGCGGGTGCGATTACGGAATTATTAACCCCGCAACAGAAGGTTCTGGTGCAGGTAATGAAGGAACCCACGGGCACAAAGGGGCCTCGTCTCACGGGTAATGTGACCTTACCCGGACGTTATTTGGTCTTAATGCCATACGGTAAAGGGGTGAATTTATCGCGTCGTATCAAGTCCGAAAATGAGCGAAACCGTCTCAGAGCTCTGGCCATTTTGGTTAAACCCGCGGGAATGGGGCTTTTAGTGCGCACAGAAGCGGAGGGAATGTCAGAAGAGGCGATTATTGAGGATTTAGAAGTCCTACAAAAACAATGGGAGTATGTTCAACAGGAAGCTAGTTCGACTCGTCCTCCGGTATTACTAAACCGGGATAATGATTTTATTCAACGGGTGTTGCGGGATATGTACAGTAACGATGTGAATCGCATCGTGGTGGACTCCCAAAATGGGATTAAGCGCGTCAAGCAACATTTGATGAATTGGAATGGAGGTAAGTTACCGCCTGTTTTGATTGATCATCATCGCGAGCGTATTGGGATTTTAGAGTATTTCCGGGTGAATGCCGCGATCAAGGAAGCCCTTCGACCTAGAGTGGATTTACCTTCTGGGGGTTATGTTATTATTCAACCGACGGAAGCGTTAACGGTAATTGATGTTAACTCGGGTTCTTTTACTCGTTCGGCGACGGCTCGGGAAACGGTACTTTGGACAAATTGTGAAGCCGCGACGGAAATTGCACGTCAGTTACGGTTACGCAATATCGCGGGTGTGATTATTGTCGATTTCATTGATATGGACTCGCGACGTGATCAGTTACAAGTGCTGGAACATTTTAATAAGGCATTGAAAGCGGATAAGTCTCGACCGCAAATTGCCCAATTATCGGAACTGGGGTTGGTGGAATTAACTCGTAAACGTCAGGGCCAAAATCTTTATGAATTGTTTGGTCAAACTTGTCCCAGTTGTGGCGGTTTGGGTCATTTGGTGCATTTACCCGCGGATGACGATGTGACTCTGGTGCGAGAGTCGGGGAGTCCCATCAGCGCGATCTCTCGCGGGGTTCCTAGTTTCGGGGACGTGGTGGAGCGTCGCAATTTAACTCCGATCGCGACTACTGCATCGCTCCCTGTGCGTGAGGAGCGTAAAGAGGAACCTTGGCGCATGGGCTGGGATAGTCCTAGTGAAACGGTGGAGTTGGAACCTTCTGGGAATGCTTTGGACTTAATCAATCATCCTAGTTATCAGGATTTGGGGGATAATGCACGTCGTCGCCGTCGTCGTCGTGTTGGGGATGATTTACCTTTTGGCCGCGAAGAGGAGGCTCCCAGACGGCCGAGTTTGCGGATTTCGGCTAACCCAATGGCGGTGATCGCCGAACCTCGAGCTGAAGCGCGATCGGATTTTTACGCGACTTCGGGTTTACGGGGCAACCACGGAGGGATTCCTCCTACGGATAATTATGGGTTAAGTAAGCGCGATGATTATGAGCGTCCTCGCTTGAGTAAGGCGGAAAGTATCAAGCAGATGTTGGAACCCCCCGAAGTGGTATCGGTGGAAATGACGCAAGATGAACAGGATATTTACGCGTTAATGGGCATTTCGCCTTTAGTATTGTTGAACAATCAGGTCAAAAATCCCAAGAATACGATTATTTCGGTGACACTGCCAGGAGAAGCCTCCACTCCTGTTCCCGTGGTGCATAGGCTGGAAGAAGAACCGGAATTTGAGTTAGAGGGAGAACAAGAGGAGACACCGGAGGAGGAAGAGAATTATAAGGATTTACCCTTGTTTGGATCGGTTTTTGCGAGGGAAATGAAAGAGGAAAAGGAAGCGCAAGAGTCTATGGTGAGTGAGTATCTGGTTGGGGATACGGTTGAACCTTCTGAGAATACTGACTCTGATGATTCGGTAACTATTGTCCGTCGTCGTCGTCGTCGCTCTTCTGCTGTTATGGATGAATAAAGGAAGAAGGTTGACAGTTGACAGTTGACAGTTGACAGTTGACAGTTGACAATTACCCATTACCCAATCCCTAATCCTCTATCCTCTATCCCTGAAGGGACTTATACCAAATTCCTAAAGCACTGCTACACATCAACGCTCCCCCTAAATCCACCGATCTCCCCTTGATCCCCCCTTCTTAAGGGGGGACTTTGAGCAAATTTGCAGTTCTCCCCTTCTTAAGGGGGGTTAGGGGGGATCTGCCAACTGTAGCAAGAATAGATGAAATTGGTATTAGACAAAAAACTAGGGTAAAAAGGGATGAAAGCCAAGTATTGTATGGGTTTGATCTCAAAAGCCGTTAAATCCTTGATAGGTATAGGTTGGAGGTGATTTTACCCCTTATGAGGTATTTGGCTTCCCACGGCAAGGCTTTCAGCCCTCTTAAGCGCGAAAACTGGTCTAAGTCTCCCAGTAGGTCACATCGAAGGTCGTTCCCGTTAGCTTAACCAACTCACCGGCTTCGTTAAAGATGGGGCCTCCCCGGGTATTGATCAACCGGATCTCCCCATCGCTCCGAAGAATGCGTAGGTTGACCTCAAAGGATTGCCCTTTGAGTGCCGGAGTCACGATGGCAATCTCATGGATTTGGCGATCATCGGGATGAATCAATGTCAGAAGTTCATCACGCTTGGGCGCTGCCCTATCCGGATCAAGGCCATGAATGTGGTATAACTCCTCTGTCCAATACCTTTCCCCAGTGCCAAAGTCAAACTCCCAACACCCAATGTGGGCTGCTCGTTGAGCATTTCGTAATAGCAGTTCTGAACGCCGGAGTTGTGCTTCCACATTCTTACGCTCGTCAATTTCTTCATGTAAGCGAGCGTTAGCTGCCATCAGTTCATACCAGATATTAGCCGTGATGCTGTCCATCAATGGATCGGGGTTCGGGGTTCGAGAATGAAGGAGAACCGCACCGATGTCAAATAAAGGGTTGAGGCGATAACCATGACCATAGCGGGTTTCAATTAAACTGTCACCACCTGCCTGTTCCAACTTACGGCGAATGCTGCGGATATGGCTTTTGATGGTGGCATCCGTCGGTAACTCCTCATCTAGTGTCCACAGGCGATCTGCAATCTCACTGCGAGTAAACATCTGCCGTGGATGACTCAGAAATAACTCCAACAACAGGTACTCTTTGCGGCTTATTTTCAGCACCTGCCCCAGGCAAGTAACCTGTCGAGAGATTGGGTCCAACCGAAGCGGTCCCCACGACAGAACCGGGCTTGCCCTACGAAGGCCTCGACGAGCCAGGGCGCGGATGCGAGCCAATAGTTCCAGCTCATCGATCGGTTTCATCAGACAGTCATCGGCACCGCTGTTCCATCCCTGTAGCCGATCACTGAGGTTGATGGGGTCGATAATGAGGATGACAAGGAGTGGGTTGCCCACTTCTCGGAGACGACGGCACAGGCTGATGCCATCTATTTTCGATCGCGATACCTCTACCAGTAGCAGATCGTAGGCAAAGGAATGAAGCAACCCCCAGGCGATTTCACCATCAGAAGCCACATCGACAAGAAAGTTCTGCCGAGTCAGTTCTGTTTGGAGCTGGCTCAGTAATTGTTCGTCAGTTTCAACCAGCAAGATTCTCATCGTTGAGAGCCAAACCTATCAGAGTATCCCCCAAAGCCTACACCAAATTTTCACTTTTTTCACCTATGATTCAGGGTGAACTTGAAGTGACAAAGCGGAAATGATTGACCAGAATCTTTACCGACTTACCACGCTCAAATCGGCACGGCTGTAGGGGACTTGCTTGACTGTATTGCTGTTGCTAGTAAAACTAAACTTTGATGAGGAAGTTGATTACAAAGCCTAGCCTTGACATCCTCCCCAGCCTAAAGGCGTGGGGATTCCTTAGAACTAGAACAGCGAAAGCTGAACGGGCTTTAAGTCGGTTGACGTTTCACCCGCAGATGCTACCGAAGCCGTCTTAACTTTTGCCTCCACGTCCGTTTAAAGTCTGCAAAGAATAATGGGGTGCTGAGTCGCGATCTGCCTTCTGTAGCCTCAAAATTTGCCGGGGCATAGGAAAAGCTGCAAGGTTTGGTGGGTAACTATCAATCCGCGTTTACCACAGGTCTCACACAGATGATGTTAGTTCTGGCGATCATGCTACTTCTAACAGCGATTTTGTCCTGCTTTCTCCTGCGTCCCCACCCTACTGCTCACAAGTTTAACGGGACTTAGACAATTTTTACAGGCATCCTACCTGTTACGTTTTTTCTGTTAAACCAACTTCAATCTTAGTAATTCAAGGCAGATAGATTATGGCAACCTTAACCGTTTGGAAATTTCACACAGCCGATGGTGCAGAAACGGCACTCACCAAGTTAGCACAACTACAAAAAGAACACTTAATCGAAATCCAAGATGCTGCCATTGTTACCTGGAAAGAAGGCAAAAAGAAACCCAAAACCAAACAAGCGTTTAATTTAGTAGCTGCTAGTTCTTTGGATGGAGCTTTTTGGGGTTTTCTATTTGGTTTAATCTTCTTTGTTCCTCTGGTCGGTATGGCAGTAGGAGCGGCAGCAGGAGCATTCTCTGGTTCTTTAGCTGACTATGGTATTGATGACGATTTTATCCACAGTGTTCGTGACAAAATAACAGAAGGAACTTCTGCTCTTTTCCTTTTGACTGGTCAAGTAACTTTGGACAAGGTAGAAGATGCTTTTAAAGGCGAAACTGCTGAATTGATTCAGTCCAGTTTGACTAAGGAGCAGGAAGCTAAATTGCAGGAGCATTTTAGCAGTTAACGGCAGGAGAAGAGTTTGTTACTCTAAAGAGTTGATTAGCGCAATCCGACTCGCTAGTTAACAACTTTTAAGTGGCATCTATTTTAATTCTCCTTCTCGACCTCGGTTTGTCCGAGGTTTTTGCTTTTGGGATGTTTGTCTGCACTAATTTTTCACTTTGTTGATTTATGCTTTGAGGGTGATAAAACCGAAGGCGATTGTATTGATGTTTCAGCTCAAACAAGTAGCATCATTCAAAAAAACGCGCTGAGGAGTGCCATTATTAGCTCCGTCGTTAACGGAGTCCTGGCATGGTTGATGTTTCAAAGTAAAGCAACACGGCCCCTCACAGTGGATGCCATTTCATCCCAGGAACAAAGGGTTTTTTCGAGGGGTGTGAACGTTAGTATCACGATTCAGGAGAGTAGTGAATATGACAGTAGTGGAAGCATTTAAGCTTGATGGACAGGTGGCAATAGTGACCGGTGCGGGTGCGGGAATTGGGCGAGGCATTGCAGAACTCTTTGCCCAGGCTGGAGCGGCAGTTGTTGTCGGTGACTTGAAAAAAGAAACCGCGGCGGAGGTGGCTGATGGGATTAATGCCAGGGGGGGTAAGGCGATCGCGGTTGCCTGCGATGTCACCAATGATGGCGCGTTAGAGAACTTGGTGAAAGAGGCGATCGCCGCCTTTGGCAAAATTACCATCCTGGTGAATAACGCAGGGGGCGGTGGTCCCAAGCCGTTTACGATGCCAATGGATACATTTATTTGGGCCTATAAACTGAACGTGTTTTCCGTCTTTCACTTGTGCCAGTTGTGCGTCCCACATATGGAAGCGGCTGGAGGGGGAGCGATTCTGAACATCTCCTCAATGGCCGGGGAGAACAAAAACATCAATATGGCATCCTACAGTTCCTCTAAAGCGGCTGAGAGTCATCTCACGCGCAACATCGCCTTTGATTTGGGTCCGAAAAATATTCGTGTCAACGCGATCGCGCCCGGTGCTATTAAGACGGATGCGTTGGCGACGGTACTAACGCCAGAGGTGGAAAAAAAGATGTTAAAACACACCCCTCTCGCACGTCTAGGTGAACCCAATGATATTGCCTATGCCGCATTGTTCCTCTGTTCCCCGGCGGCAAGTTGGGTGAGTGGACAGGTGTTAACCGTTAGCGGTGGTGGTGTACAAGAGCTTGATTGATCGCAACTGTAGGGTGCTGGAACCCCCGTAACGCACCACTATGAGGTTCTTTCTTTTTGGCACAAACTCTAGCTCGGATTAGATATTCCATCGTTAACGCTGAAAACTTTATCAGGAGATAACCAATATGGGACTCGATATTTTTTCGCTCAAGGATTACGTCGTGCTCATTACAGGTGCGGGGGGCGCGATCGGGGGTGCAACAGCCCATGTTTTGGCAGAAGCAGGTGCGAAAGTTGTGCTTTCTGACTTGAACTTTGAAGCCGCCCAAACAAATGCGGATCACATTACCAAAGCGACAGGGCAGGAAACCCTCGCGATTAAGACGAATGTTACCGATGAAGGGCAACTGCAAGAACTGGTGGATGCTACCCTCAACAAGTTTGGCAAGATCACAGCGCTGGTTAACAACGTTGGCTGGGGAGAATATACGCCACTGTGGGATGTAAGCACTGATTATATGGTGAAGTCTTACATCTTAAATACTGTCAGCAGCTATAACCTGACCAAACTGTGTATCCCGCACCTGAAAAAGGAGCAGAATGCGTCCGTTACCTTTTCTGGCTCGATGGTGGGTGTTACTCCTTCTCCAGAATTCATTTCCTACAGCAATGCTAAGGCAGCATTGGTCAATATGGTTCGCAGTATGGCGGCCATGAGTGGTCCCGAAGTCCGGTGTAATTCCATTATCATTGGCTCGGTAGATAACGGGGCGGCTACTCTGGATGCGGGCTATGATGAAGCCATGCTGAAACGTCTGGCAGATTCTTTTGTGATGAAACGTCGTGGTGTCCCTCTTGACATTGCCTATGCCTTTAACTACCTGATTTCTCCTGCCGCGAGTTGGGTAACGGGGATTGAACTACGGGTTGATGGGGGTGGCTCGTTCAAGAGCAAGATGCCGACAGGTGATGATACCTGATAGGATATTTCTTGTGCAGTAGTCCAGCAACAGGCTGGCTTCCCGATTTCTTTGTTGAGTTTCCGATGAGCCGGAAATTCAAGTCGCTTAAGAAGTTGGGGTGATCCAGAGGACGCGTATTTTCTGAATTTAGTTGAACATTTTTGAAGTATGTTTTAAATGGCACCAAAATCTTGTGATGTCGAAACAATGCTACTGAGTTTCAAGACGGTGTTAATTCCTAATAACAAGCAGAAAAGGTGAATCACGAACAGACAAGAGATCCACAGGGAAGAAGGAGAAAAGGTGGAAAGGTTGATCCTTTTCTCCCTCTTTTTCCCTCGCTTTCTTTTCAAGGAGAAGAGGAAATCAAATCTCCCTTTTCTTCTTCTTCTTATCGACTGATCGCGGGGGTGGATGAGGTGGGACGGGGTTCCTTATTTGGCCCGGTTGTCGCAGCCGCGTGTATTATTTCTGAGCCTGATTTGCCCTACTTAGCTGAGTTGGGGGTGACTGATAGTAAGTTATTAAGCCCTAAAATGAGAGGTTTATTGGCTGTGAAAATCCGAGAATGCGCGATCGCGTGTCAAATCGGTATGGCATCGGTGCAAGAAATTGAGCGTTTGAATATTTTACAAGGGACTTTGCTCGCGATGAAACGGGCGGTTTTACGGTTAAAAGTGGCACCGGATTTTTGTTTGATTGATGGTAATCAAAAGATTCCTCATTTGGGGATTCCCCAGGAAACGATGATTAAGGGTGATCGAAATTCGAGCGCGATCGCGTCGGCGAGTATTATCGCGAAAGTCTGGCGAGATGAGTTAATGATACGTTTGGCGGATAAATATCCTGAGTATGATTTGGAAAATAATAAGGGATATGGAACGGCGAAACATCGAGAAGCTTTGCAACGGTATGGGGTGACTCCTCAGCATCGTCTTTCTTTTTGTTCTAATTTTCTGGGGAACTCCTGCCTTTGAGAAAAGCAGAAAAAATAGTTGATAGATTTTATCGATTCCCAGTGCTAATAGGGACACCAAGAACCCAAGAGAACCCCAAACCTACCGAGATTGATGAAAAACTCGACTGAGGTAGGTTTGGGTAAGTTTCAGAGAGTGCCACAGGACTTAATCAAAATCAGCTTGGGTTACAGCATCATTTTGAGTCATAGCATCAGTGCTAATCGTAAGACGACGAGTAAGCAAAGTTTCTTTCTCTGTGAGGGAGTCATCCTTCTGAGAAACAGGCGATCTTTTGGCCGATAGAGTCTTTTTCCGTAACTGTGGATCAATAACTCCAAGTTGAAGACGAATTTTAGGACCGGAATTGCCAAGGCGGATGGTCATCCCCTCGACCACAGGGGCCTGAATAATCGATTCATCATTAATATAAGTGCCATTGACACCAAAATTGATAATCTCCCAACCAGACGGATTATTCCATAACTCCGCATGGTGACGGGAAACCACCGCGCTATAAATAATGACATCGTTATCGTTGGCCCGACCAATCCGAATCACGGATTCGGATTCAAAATTCCAACTTTGAACGGGAATAGATTGGGTAGGATGTAGTAGGGTAAGGGTAATCACTGATGTCACATACTATTTAAATATCTGGGTAAGGGAGTGTCACCACACTAGCTCCGTTCTTTAGAGTATCATACTGATTAAGCGCGTATCAGTCTGGTTGACTTTTATCAAGTAGATGCCACGATTAGAGACCGAAACATCTCTGGGATGATAAACAATAGAAAATTGTCCCGTGCTATAAGTGATTTGCGTTGGTATAGCTTTAGGACTATGCTAGAGGCTAAATCAGTAATGTATGAGAGGGATTTTAGTGTTATTAATCCCTGGGAGCCTACCTCTCAAAGATTTTCCTGTTGTGGATTTAACGGCGCTAAGAAGGAATTATCGGTCAGGGAATGGCAGTGTTTAAACTGTGGAACCCAACACGATAGAGACATTAATGCAGCAATTAATATTTTAGTCGCCGGAGGGCTAAGGAGACTCTAAACAGACGTGGAGGCAAGAGTAAGACTATCTCTAAGATAGCACCAGCCAATGAAGCGTCAACCCACTTAAGGTTTTAACAATTATGATTATTTTAGTCTCAAAGAATCTCCGTGCCTTTAGGCCGCAGAGGATGTCAATTGATACTCGTCGCCAAGAGTTAGAGATGCTGATCGGTTCATACTTAACAACTGAGTCATGTTATAACGTCTATGACCATTCGTAGTAGGTTCTGGGATCAGCTTTCCTTCACACTCCTAACACTTCAATGTGGAAAGACTTACTCAGTTTGGCCCCTTGAGAAATAGTTAACTTACTCATAATTCTAATATAGCATAGATAATGAGTAAGTTTAGAGCTTTTTCGGTCAAATTTTGTGGACTATTTCCCTTTTTCAGGATATCGCGAATTTGGGTGACTCCATCGGCTTTAGACTGATGAGTTTCCCTCAGACTATAAGCCCTCAAAAAAGCTACGCTTGTTACTATCTACAATGGTTCTGTCTTCCATATCATCCTCTGCGGTCAAATCAGAGGAATTGGCAGACTTCCTATTACTAGCACCTTTTACCTTAGCATCAGTGGTTTTTAACTCATGGTTTTCTAAAGTAATTAAAATTTTCGGTCCTGAGCGTGCTAACTGAATAATTAGTCCATTGACAACGGCAACTTGGGTAATGGGTTCGTCGCAGAGGTAAGTGCCATTGGAACCTAAGTTAATGACTTCCCAATTACTTCCATTACGTCGTAGTTCGACGTGACGACGAGAAACGACTGCACTATAAAGTACGACGTGATTATCGGTCGATCGCCCAATCCGAATTACGGTTGCGTTGTCAAACGTCCAACTACGAACGGGAATTGATTGTACTGGATGTAGTAAAGTTAGCTTAATCACATTGGCTGTGTTGAGTGTGAGTAGATCGCCCAAGAGCCTTGGAGACTTAGGTTTATTATTTTTATCCTATCCTTGGTAACTCTTGGCTTTCTAGTCTTGTCTCTCATTAAGAAATTTGAAAGACAAATGAAACTAGATCTCCTTTCCCTAAAGATATGCGATCGCCTGGTCTTAAACGGTGTCGATTGCCTTTGGGTAAGGGAATATTATTAATATAAGTTCCGTTAGAACTGCCCACGTCTTCAATGAAATAAGCATCTCCCTCTAGGCGAATATCGGCATGAAGCCGAGACACGACTTCGGAATGGGGAAATCCTGAAACCTCAATATCCGGTGGTACTAAATCATTGGGTTTGCCAATATGAATCACGGATACATTCTGAGGTAAGTCCAAGGAGGCATTGCTGCCCACATGGATCAAACGTCCCGATTGTTGTTGAATCTTGGTGGGTGTGGCTCCGGGTATTGGTGACTCTCCTTGGGGTGAAGGAGAAGTCACTGGGGTGACGGTGGGACTGACTAGGGGTACTGCAATGGCTGTCGGTGGAAGATTCGATGCTTCTTCCATTGGCTTTTTTTTGCTTACCTCTGGCAAGGGCGATGAGACAATGGTTGGGGGAATTACTCCGGCTGATAACACATTACTCTCACTCTCTTCTGTTAATATTGTGGGTCGCAAATTAGAACCGCATTGCCCGCAAAAGGTGGCATCGGTCTGTATTTTTGCCCCACAATTCGGACAATTTGTAGTTACAGGTAAGGGGGTATAGCAAGCCTCACACTGGGTGGCTCCGTTGGGATTCTGGTGATTGCAATTCGGACAGACAATCATTTATTTCTCCTTACTATCGGCCTCAGAAGAAGGGCAGGTTTGTTCTACAAGGTTTCTCCACAGTTGATGATAACTTTTTCCTGTGTATTATGTTATAAGTAGGAAACTCCTGGGGTATAACAGGATATTGGTGATAACATCTTGTCCATCCTTGAGTTTGAGTGGGACTCTTGGGACTCGAAACCGTCCTTACTTCCCAAGTTGGAAAAATTTTGCCCACCACCCAGTTTTATACTCTTACCCCTTCTGTACTTCTCGGTGGACTTTTTGACAAGTAGTGTTACGAATAAGTCACTGTGGGATGTGATGGCAATTTTTCACGGCTTCGTTTTCACCGATTTGGGACAATTCTAGCAGACTTCTCTCAATAACTTATCGCGTTATTTCAGCTCTAGTTTTTCCCCTGCACTGTGATCCAATAACCACCATAGTTCCCCTTGGGGATGGATCAGTCGCGCCGGATAGTGATTTTCGTCCGCGGTTTGTGCAAAAATCTGTTCTAACGCGCCTTGTTTACTGGCTCCCGTCACCATAAAGATTACTGTCTGTGCTTGATTAATCAAGGGTACTGTAAATGTGATACGGGGTTGGCCGTCTTTGTTTCCTACGGTAACAAGCCGAGATCGGACTTTTAAGGCTTCTGTATAGGGAAATAGGGACGCGGTGTGGGCATCGTCTCCTATTCCTAATAAAATGATGTCCAAACTGGGGATTTCTCCGGGGTTTATTTGGAAAAAGTCCTGTAATTCTCTCTCATGTTTTTGGGCATCTAAGGCTGGATCTCCTGCCCCCGTTGGCATCGGATGAATATTACTGGGGGGAATGGCGACTTTATTGAGCCATGCTTGACGCGCCATCCCTTCATTACTATCGGGATGTTGCGGGGACACATATCTTTCATCCCCCCAGAAAATGTGCATTTTTTCCCAAGGTAATTCCAGAGTCGCGAGTTTTTCATATAGGGGTTTGGGTGTCCCCCCCCCCGCGAGGGCTATGGTAAAAATTCCTCTTTGTTCGATCGCGATTTCTATTTTCTCTAGGATGATGTCTAATGATCTTGCGATCACTGTCTCCCGATCTGCTAATATTTCTACTTGTTTTTTCATTCCGTTGAAAATTGTAACTTTTTCTTAATTAACATTTTGAGTAGTTTTGGCATTCCTATTTGAGATAGGATAGTAACTCAATGTTGTGTCTTTGTGACACTATGACTATTGTCATTTTTGTATGATATCATTTTTCGTCTCTTTTGTAAATAAAGAAATTCTTTATTTTTTTGAGACCATTCTTTATTGTTAAAATTGTGCCCATCAATCCGAGGTAATATGATTTTAAAATACTTAAAAATTATTCAACAATTTTGGGGAAGTGCGATCAGCGCGGAATTAGAGTATCGTATTAATTTTCTGCTCGCGACTCTCAGTAGTTTAGGAAATCTGGGGGGGAGTCTATTTAGTCTCTTCTTATTTTACCGAACGGGGTATAGTTTTGCCGGATGGAATTGGGAATCGGCTTTAGTAGTTTTAAGTATTTTTACGATTTTACAGGGCTTTTCCGCGACGTTTTTAGTACCTAATTTAAACAAAATTGTGGATCAAGTGCAACAAGGTACTCTTGATTTTGTCTTATTAAAGCCCATTAGTTCCCAATTTTGGCTTTCGACGCGGACGGTTTCCCCTTGGGGTTTACCGGATTTAATTTTTGGCTTAATTGTTTTATTCTATGCGTCGCGAAAATTAGAGGTTGCGCCTATTAATTATCTCTTGGGGTTGATTCCGTTACTATTGGGAATGTTGAGTCTTTATAGTATCTGGTTTATGTTAGGGGCGACAAGTATTTGGTTTGTCAAAATTTATAATGTGACGGAAGTCTTACGGGGACTTTTAGAAGCGGGACGTTATCCCATGGTGGCTTATCCGATGGCTTATCGTTTTTTCTTTACCTTTATTGTCCCTGTCGCGTTTTTAACAACTGTGCCCGCGGAAGCTATTTTAGGAAAAGGTGATATTCGTTGGATTTTCGGCGCGGCAATTTTGGCGATCGCGCTTTTTGCCTTGTCTCGTCTCTTTTGGAAATTTGCCTTAAGATTTTACACCAGTGCATCCAGTTAGTGGTATAATTTTTGGCGTTAACTTCCGAAGAAAAAAGAGGACATTATGACCAAGAAATGTTTTATTATTGAAATGGGAATGGGTATCGATCAACATGGACAAGAACCCACGATCGCGGCGGCGAGGGCGGTGAGAAACGCGATCGGCAATAACGCGTTATTAGGGATTTGGGATGTGGCTGGTTTAACCGATCCTAATCAAATGATTGTAGAGGTAAAAGTCGCGGTTCCTTACCCGGAAGAAGTGCGAAAAGATGAAGTTCTGGAGGTGCTTCCTTTTGGACAGAAAAGTATTATCGTAGAAACAGGAGGAATGGTAGTCGATGGACGGGCTATCCCATCATTAAATGATAAAAATGATGAAATGTTAATTGCTGTAGCCGCCGTTACCGTTTGGGTTGATAATTAATTGAGATAAATAGATGACTGATTTCCTCAAAGTTCCTCACACCACGGCAATTTTAGCTATGACGGCTGATGGTAAAATTGCCGATAAAGCGCGATCGCCTGCCCGTTTTGGTTCGGCCAATGATAAATTACATCTGGAAAAACAAATTGCCCAAATGGACGCGGTATTATTTGGGAATAAAACCCTGCACGCGTATGGGACAACTTTACCCGTCTCTTCATCCGAATTATTACAATTAAGAGAAACTCAAGGAAAACCCCCGCAACCGATTCAAATTGTTTGTTCTGGTTTGGGTAAAATCAATCCTAATTTGCGTTTTTTTGAGCAACCAGTCCCCCGTTGGTTATTAACCGGAGAAGCCTTATCTACCATATTTGAGCCACATTTACCATCATTGAAAATGCGAGAATCTCTGTTTGAAAGGGTTTTATTTGTAGAAATGCACAATCATAAAATAGACTGGATTAAGGCCTTTCAACAGTTGACAAAATTAGGCATACAACGGTTAGCCGTTTTAGGAGGGGGTGAGTTAGTTGCGTCTTTGCTAGAAGTTCATTTAATTGATGAATTTTGGTTAACAATTTGTCCTTTAATTTTCGGAGGAGTTAATGCGCCGACACCCGTGGAAGGTTCTGGTTTTTTGGCTGACGTTGCCCCCCGTTTAGAACTTTTAGAAGTTATTGCTCTTGATCAAGAAGTCTTTTTACATTATCGTTTATATTAGTTAATGGGGAATGGGGAATAGGTAATGGGGAATGCTGAGTCATTTTTGAGGTTTAAGAAAGTCTTTTAATTCGGGAATTTTACCCGCGATTGTCCATTCTGTTTCATTCTCTCTACGCACTTTGGAGCCAGCCGTAATTCTTCGTGCTAACCACAATTGATTTCTGGTGTAGGGTACTTCAGATTCACCTCCGCGAAAAACATACCATTTTGTTTCATCGGGGTTTGGGGTTTTTCTTACTGGCTTCATTAAAGTCATTCCGAAATCAGCACTCATTTCATTGAGCTCAACTTCAATAGAATCAACAGGGGATACAGGT
>Ga0209812_10000578_pt1 | contig 32403 bp, 31 predicted proteins | sample JI71714BDNA_FD_187502 | JGI IMG/M metagenome (GOLD analysis project Ga0209812, IMG submission 187502) | Wastewater effluent complex algal communities from Wisconsin, to seasonally profile nutrient transformation and Carbon sequestration -... | ecosystem: Engineered > WWTP > Effluent > Algae...
ATCCGATATCGTTCCATGCACAGGCTACGGCAAACGTGCAGGTCATTCTGAGTGGGGGTTACGGGGTGATGAGACAAATTGCCTTGGAAAATGATGGTCGCTTTTCCAAACCCGGGAAGCGAGATCCACATTTTGCTCTTTCACCCTTGGTCATTAGGCGAGCTGACATTCTCAATTTCTGGAGCACTCCCGATGAAAGTCGTCAAGCTTTGTTCTTTGAGTACTTCCCCAGTCAGATCACTACGGAAGCGGATGACGAAGCACTCGATTCCGGTGAGGGCCGACACTTGAGAGAAGAGTTGCTCAAGGTGAAGAGCGAACGACGCGACATAGCGAACAGAATTGCTGGTTTGCTACGCGTTGATCCAGATTCCGTTCCCGTTGGCCAGAATGACTTTGAGGCATTTGCGCGCGAGGCTGTTTTCAAAGGCCTGAGCAGCGAGCAGAGAGAAAGACTCGCTGCCAAGGGCATGAGAGTCTATCTTGATACCAAGCTGCTTCAAGAAGTAAAGCTGCATAGGAAAGCGAATGAGCTCTATACCAAGCTCAAGAAGAGAATGGCTGCCATTAAGCCCAAGGCAACGAATGCTCATATCGAGAAGGCCCGAACCACCGGGGAAGCGATGGAGCGAATTGGTGCCTTTGTGACAGAAGCATTCCGGCGCATTTCGCCTTCATCTGAATTCATTGATAGAATCGACCTAGTCACCGGCCAAATCTCACCGGCATCACTCTCATTTGAGGTTCGACTTAAGAACGGAGCTAGCGTTACTCCTCCTCAAATCTTCTCTGAAGCCAATCTTGATCTCCTGGCGCTCCTTGTTTTCCTGGGAGTAGCGAAAGATGCCGCGTCAAAAGGCCAAGCACGAGTTCTGATTCTGGACGACATATTCCAAAGTGTTGACGCCGGGATACGATCTCAGGCCCTCGACGTTGTCATAGGCGAATTGACCGACTGGCAGATCGTCATTACGGTGCACGATCGCCTTTGGCGAGAAGAGGTCAAACACCTCATGCGAAGGAAGGGACTTCAAATACTTGATCGCGAAATTCTGAAATGGGATTTCGCTGAAGGACCTCGACTCAAAGCAACGGGAAGTCAACCCCAAGAGGGCCTAAGACAGGTACTCACCGATGGTCAGCCTTACCAAGTCTGCGCTGAAGCCGGAATGCTGCTCGAGCAGCTATCGAACGTAATGAGCTATTCGATGTCCATCTCAGTCAAGCGAAAAAAGGACGATCGATACACGCTTTCTGACCTGTGGCCGGGTGTAGCAAAGGCGTGTCGTAAAACGACGGCCGGCACGCTAGCGGAAGAGGTGGACCGATGGTGGCACCTACGGAACCTTGCGGGCGCACATTTCAATGAGTGGGCTAGGTCGCTCTCCATTGAGGAAGCCAGACAGTTTGGAATGGCGGTGCTTGCTCTGTTTCAACATCTTTATTGCGATCACTGCAATGGCTGGGTGGCAGAAGTGACCTCCGCCGAAGGCGCATCCTTCGGTTTCGCATGCCGCTGCGGTGGTACACTTGTCAATAAGGCATAGTTCAAAGCCTGTTGTTCAGGCTTCACCGAGAAATACTCCCTGGAGGAGCACATGCTTTGGGACGAGGAGCACAGACGCAGTTTTCAACGATCGTTAAACCAATTGCTTCCCCACCGATCTTTACGGCGCAGGGGTCAGCCGTTGTCCTTCGGATGGCGGGTGACGATTGCGATGGAGGATGTCGCTCAGTGGATGGTCAAGGTCATCTTGGTCATTCGGGTGATATGCTCACTGCTCTGCGCCCTTAGGACTGCAGCGCCGGCTGGATTGTCGAGGAGCCAATTCGGATACTGCAAAAAACAAGATCAATGGGTCGTCCCAGTCTCTTACATGAGATATCCGAGCTCACCTATCTGAAGGAGGCTTGGAACAAGCTCAATAAAGCAAACGAGAAGTCGCGCGGTCTCTCATATGAGACCATTAAGCACTTCGGGGACCAGCTTGATGCGAACATCAAGCAGATCAGCAAGGAACTTCGGGATGGTAGCTACAAATTCCAGAAGCCTCGCGGCGTTCTGATCAAAAAGGCGGGTAAGAAGGATGAGCGTCCCCTTCGAGTCCAGGACGTTCGCGATCGCGTAGTAGCCAAGGCAATTAGCCTACGCTTGGACAAGGAGCTGACACCTAAGTTCAAACTCAATAACCCTTGCAGCTTCGCCTACCGAGAAGATCGCGGGGTACAAAAGGCCATTGAGCGAATGGTCGACCTATACAAGAATGGAAGAGGAATCGTCCTTGAAGCGGACATCGAGAAGTTCTTCGACCGGGTTGATCGCCCAAAGCTCCTTCGCGATTTAGCCACGCAGTTGCCGGACACCAGTTTGAGCGGCCTGATTGAATCTGCCCTTAATCAGGAAATCGGGAACCTCGATGAGATTGCCCCAGATAGCCATCACTATTTCAACGGATCGATGGACGGCATCCCACAGGGTAACAGTCTCTCGCCACTGTTGTCCAATGTTTGTCTAGCGCAATTCGACCAGAGGATGCAGGACGAGGGCCTTGGGTTGGTTCGCTATGCGGATGACTTTATCGTGATGTGCAAGAACCGCAAGGAAGCCGAGCGTGCCTTTGCGATAGCTAAGGAGGAGATCGAAGAGGTCCTTGGGCTCAAGATATATCCTATGCTGGACCCTAGCCTTGAACAGGAGAAGTACAGCCAGATCATTGACCCAAGACGCCAGCCTTTTCATTTCCTCTCAATCGGCTTTAGCGGTCACGAGTTGTGGGTGCACGAAAAGAAAATTGCAGCACTCAAGGCGAAACTCAGGGACGCACTGGAAGTGACCGACGAGGCAACGCTTATAAAGAACTTCACGAGGGTCAAGAACATACTTGAAGGCTGGCTCGCCTCATTCAAGTTCGTGCCCGTCGAAAAGCGGGCTAAGGACATTGATGACTTCTTGAATGTGCACCTGTGCACGTTCATGAGGAAATCAGGCATGCCCATACGTTCTTCGTATACACCGACCATTCGGTTTGATGGCAAGGACATAGAGAGCCTCGCCCCGACTCAGCGGCGCGCTACTGGCATCAAAACATGCTATGCGTTCCTGAAGACAATAAAGGATCGTGGCATTATCGAAGTGTAAGCTTCATCGCAGCAACACTTTCACTCGGTTGATCTCAGCGTCAATCTCCGCTTCTTGTCCCTTGAGCTTTCCCCAAGCTTTCCGGCAAGGTTCACAGAATGGAACGTCTCTGGTGGCAACGGCTGATTTGCCACACTCTAAGCAGTGCTTCCCATCCTTGCCGAAATCGTCATAACGGCGACGCTTCTCGAAACAACGCCGGCAGAATGTGTGACTTTCCTCCCTTGGCACTGGAGCACTACAATCGAGACAATGCCACGGACCCTCAGGACGCTTCAATTCGGACTTTGTCTTGTTCAGTAACCGAAGGAAGTCGTGCACGTGATTGCGACCTGCGGTTAACGAACATGGCTCACAGTAGCAGCCGATCCGCATCTCCTTCACCTTCGAGACGGGTACATATCTGATGCTATTATAGGAACTAGGATGAAATGGCCCTTGGAACGATTTGGAGCAACTACTACAAACGTGCGCCGCCGCCATTCTGCCAAGAATGGTATTCCTAACCTGTCTGATTGAAGCACCCTCCTCTTTTGCACGTTCTAGCTCCTCTGGTGTAAAGTACTCAGGTGTGCCCGGTCGGGCAAGCCGATCAATGCCAGCATCGATCAATGCGAGTTTGCTAACAGCCCCACATGAGGTGCAAGCCACCTCTTCGATCCGCATGATCTTCTCCTTCTGGAACCCATGACACTCTGGACAGCGCTTTGTGATGCACTGATCAACATAATCCGGCGCTAGTGGCACCTCATCCACCCTCTTCAGGTCATCCTCATCGGTGATATCAAAACGAAGCAATGCAATGTTATTCTTGCGATAAAAGAGGTTGACCGCTGGCTCAGGCTCATGGGTGAACACAACCTCAATGGCGACTAGTGCTTTACCCTGCACATCGACTAAGGCAATGTCAGCTCGAGCAGTAACCATGTTGTGCTCCAGCACAACCTTCTGCGCCTTCCTTATCAAGTTGCGGTTGTGTTCAACCTGACAATAAGAACATAGCCATTGCACTGGTACTTCTAGCCCGTTCTCCAATGCGCGTACAAGCCGATCGTAGAGCAGCTTCTGAAATACGCTGTGAAGGATGCTCTCCGGCGAACAGGGAGGATGACCAGATTGATGTGCGAAGTGAGGGCGCTTAGCCCCTTTCTTTTCAACCCAACTTCTCCGACTCACGAGTCTCTCACGACAGACAGGACACGTGTACCTAGCGCCTTTAACCGCATGGACAGCTTCGACCTTTTGGCCTAGCTCATCCCAAGCAAGGGTGTTGAGCATGTTGCGCATCGTGGTGGTGAATGTCTTCGGCATAAATCAACCTCTGTGCCGGATTGCTCTACTCCGCACCAATGTTCACGTGCAGAATAAACCGTGACCTATCAGCCGCGCATTTCGCGTGAGGGATAGCAGCAAGTAGCCCACAGCGAGGCTTTGCGTGCGAGGACTACTGCGGATAGCCCGACGGCGCGGCTTTTGAGCGCCGGCACGCCCAATCCTCACTGCCCCATCAACGCCACGATCCGCTCCATCACGCTATGCCGCAGGGCGCGGTGGCCGCGCTCCAGCACCGCGATGCTGACGGTGGCGTTGAGTTCCGGGAAGTAGAGCACCTCGGTACCCCAGAAGCCGCCATGCCCGAAGGCCGGTCTGTTCCGGATCCGCTGCGGGGTAATGCCCAGTTGGTAGCCACTCTGCACGCTGTCCTGCGTGACCACCGTGGTATGGATGGAGGCGAGCACGGCGGGGTCGTGTACCACCTTGCCGGTGAAGAGGTGCTGGTTGAAGCGCGCGAGGTCGGCCGTGGTGCAGGCGATGCCACCGCCGCCGTACAGGTCAACAGAAATGTCGATGGCGTGGCTGTCCATCTGGAGTTCATCCCAGTATTGGTGTACCAGCGGCAGGGTGCCGGTGGGCATGGGTTCCAGCGTGGGCATCCAGGTGTGGGTGTAGCCCATCTGCTCGTAGCGCAGCAGCTGGCGCATGGCCTGGGTGAAGGGCATGCCGGTGAGGCCCTCGATGACCTCGGTGAGGAGCAGGTAGTTCGCGTCCGCATAGGCGAAGTGCGCGCCGGGCTCGGCCAGCTTGTGGCCCAGCACTACGGTGCGCGTGAGCTGCTCATCGCGAGTCCAGCGGTGCTTCGGGTTGGCGATGACGCTGTCCATGAAGCCGTAGAGGTTGTAGCTGTCCACGCCGCTGGTATGGGTAAGCAGGTGCGTGAGGGTGATGGCCTGTAGGTCGTAGCCATCGCTGGCGAAGAGGGCGCGCGTGGGTCCGGTAAGCAGCGGACCCACCGGTTGGTCGATGGTCACTTTGCCTTCCTCCACCAGGCGCAGGATGGTGGCGGAGACGTAGGTCTTGATGTTGCTGGCGATGAGGAAGGGTGCCTCCGGATGCAGGGCTTCTCCCCCTTTCGCGGATCGGCCGCTGGCGCCGCTCCAGGAGATACTGCGGTCCGGCGCTTCCACGTGCAGCATGAGCCCCACCATCGTGGTGTCCGTCCGGTACACGGAATCGAGCACGGACTGCGCACGCTGCTGGAAGGTTTGTGCGCTGGCGCTGGTGGCCAGGCCGATGAGCAGGAACAGTGTGGAACGCGGGGAGGGTGAGTACATGAGGGCGGCGGGTGTGGGCGAAGGTCTGGAGTTCTGGTGGATGGCGGGGGGTTCCGGCGCTTGCTGCGCCGACCACTGGAGATCAGCCTCGCATTTCGTGTGAGGGATAGCGGGCCTTCGATAGGCTCGGGCTGAACTCCAAGCCCGACGGCGCGCCCCGGCGTTTCATCCGCGGTCGCGCCCTCGCGTCCAGGTGATCCCCTCGGTCGCGGTCAATCTCCTGTCCACACTTTGTGGAAGGAACCGTCCTTCCAATACCACGTGATGGAGGCTTTCTCGAAATACACGAGCGTGATTGCAGATTGCTTGAGGTTCACCTGGCCTTCGGGTTCACCGCCTTCCTCACCGCCGAGATGGCCCAGCATCCCGGGCGGCTCCAGGGTCAGGCCCATACCGATGTGCCCCTCCGCCTCGGCCCAAGGCTCAACGGTCAACACGGTATCGCGTACCCGGTCGAAGAGGATGACTAATGCATAGGCGCTGTCCCTACGGGCGGTGTCCTTCCGCGTGAGGAAGAAGGCCTGATCCACGGTGCCGTCACCGGTAAAGTCGGCGGAGCGGTGTCCCAAGCTGCCGGTGCTGTCCGCGTACTCCTCCTCCCAGTATGCGTCCCAACGGTTTTCCGGTGTTGGTTCCCATAGGTCCCTGATGCGCTCAGGCAAGACGAGGTTCAACGGATCGGTCCCTTGTTCCAAGCTCGTATCCTGCGTGGGAGGCAGGGCTTGGTCCGTTCCGGTCGAAGATGCCGGACGCGTGCAAGCGCACAAGAACACAGAGAACAGGCAGGAGGCAAGGGTGGCGTAGCTCATACAGTGAAGATAGTTCCAGCAAGCGATCGCATTCGACGGGCGAGATGGGATAAAGCCCAGAAGGGTTCGGAACTCCATGGAAGGATAGCCGAGGACGACTGCGGATAGCCCGACCAAGACCCGCGCTGCTTTCTGGAAGCATGCTGCACGCATTCCCTTCAACGGATCCGGCATAGCATGGGACTACCTTGGCGCTAACATGGTTCACTTTCTCGCATCCGATCATTACATCGTATTGCTGCTGTTCTTAGGGCTGGTGTTCCTGTCCGCAGCGGTATTGCCGCGCCTGCTGCGCAACGTGCTGGTTTCTCTGCCCCTGGTGCTGATCGCATTCGGTGCACTGCTTGGCTGGCCCATCATGGGGCGCTTCGTGGCGGACCCGGTGGTACATGGCACCTGGGTGGAACGCTTGGCGGAAATGGCCGTGATCATTTCCCTGATGAGCGCCGGGCTGAAACTGGACCGACCCATTGGCCTGAAGCGATGGTCCAGCACGTGGCGGCTGTTGATCATCACCATGCCTATTTGCATCGTTGTGCTCGTGGTGGGTGGGCATTGGTTGTTGGGCCTTCCGCTGGCAGCAGCGGTGCTGCTAGGCGCCGTGCTGGCACCTACCGACCCCGTGTTGGCGAGCGATGTGCAAGTGGGACCTCCGGGCGAAGGCGGAGAGGATGAAGCACGATTCGCCCTGACCAGTGAAGCGGGACTGAACGATGGCCTCGCCTTCCCCTTCGTGAACCTGGCCCTGGTGATCGCCGCGACCGGCTTGGCGGGCGCTGGGCTGGGCGAATGGCTCTTGGTGGACGTGCTGTGGAAGATCGGCGCAGGCACGCTGATGGGGATCGCCATCGGCCACTTCGTTGCCAAGCTGGTGTTCCGCTTCAGTGGCTGGGATGCGATCTCCGATGGATTCGTGGCCATCGCCCTCACGTTCGTGGCGTATGCGGCCACGGAACTTGTACATGGCTATGGTTTCCTGGCGGTGTTCGCGGCGGCGGTGATGTTCCGGCGCAACGAACGCAACAAGGTCGATCACAAGGAACTGCACGACTTCAGCGAACAGGTTGAACGCATGCTGATGTCCGTTCTGCTGATCCTCTTCGGCATGGCGCTCGTGCATGGCCTACTGGATCCGCTGGGCTGGAAAGGCATGGTGCTGGGCCTGTTCTTCCTGGTGGTGGCGCGGCCAGTAGCCGGTTGGCTGGGCCTTAGCGGCACCTCCACGCCACGCAAGTTGCGCGCGGTGATCGCCTTCTACGGCATTCGCGGGATCGGCACCTTCTACTACCTGGCGTACGGGCTGAACCATGCGGAACTGCCTGACGGTACGGCACGCGAGGTCTGGGCCGTGGCCGCTTGGGTGGTGCTGCTCTCCGTGCTGTTGCATGGTACAACGGCCACCTTCGTGATGCAGCGCGTGGACAAGGCCGCGTGACGTTGATGTGCGCCGTTAGCGATCCTCCCCCACAAGAGGCGTTGGCTGCACGGTGGATCTAATACCTCCGCATGGTCTGGCGTGGATCTGACGGCTTCATGGGGTTGGTGGCCGTTGTGCCCAGGAACGCACCTAGCTGCACCTCACCGATCCCATTTGCCTTGAGCATGCACGCTACTGCTCCGCCATCGCCGCGCGGAAGAACATCATGACATCCTTGTAGATCATGCGGTCGGTGGCGTGCCCGATGCCCGGATAGGTGCGGAAGCTGGCGTTCACCTTGTACTGTACGTAAACGTTGCGGCATTGTGTCCAGCGGTCGGCGATGGGGCGGCCGATGGCGGTGTGCACCACCTGCTGTTCCTGCCGCGAGTAGGCATCGTCGAAGAGCACGGCATCGTTGTCGTCCAGCGCGCCCAGATAGAGCAGCTGCGGTACACGTTTGAAGGCGGCCGTGTCCAGCGTGGCGCCGAAGAGTTGTTCGGCATCGTGCGTGCCCAGCGGATAGTCCAAGGCCGCTCCGTTCAGCGAATCGACGGGCAGGATGGCAAGGCCGTTGATGCCACCACAGGCCATGGCGGCCACACGGTCGGGATGCAGCAAGGTGAAGCGGTTGGCGAATGTACCGCTGGCCGAGAAGCCGTTCAGGAGCACCTTGTCGCGGACCTCGTAGCCGAGGGCTTTGAGCTGCGGCCGTGCATGCTCGATCATGGCGATGAGTTGGAGGTCGAGGCGCCGCATGGCACCGGTGTCGAGTAGGGCTACATCGCGGTCCAGTGCGTGTGTGTAGTACTGCCAGGCCGTCTGCGGGCGCGGAAAGGCGGGCATGAGGAAGGGCACCTTCAGCCCCCAGCTGAGGCTGTTTCCCAACGAGGCATTGGTGACCTGTTCGGATGCGCCACGTATGTGGTAGGCCAGCGTATCGTTGGTGCCGGTGTTGTTGGTTTCCACCAGCAGGTGTTGCGCGCCGGTCACCGTGCCTTGCGGGATGTAGAGGTAGTACGGGAAGTGGAAGCCTGCTGCGGTGTCGGCTTCGATGAGGAGCAGCGTGTCTTGCGTGAGGGTGTCGCGCTGCTCGGTTACCGGGTCGGTAGGTTTTGCATCGCCGCGGCCGCAGGCGGTGATGGTGGCAGCGGCGAACAGGAAGTAGAAGAGCTTCATGGGGGAAAAATAGGAGGCTGCTCCAACCCGGATCTCAAGGTTTCACTCCAACTTCCGCGAAGGCGTGGTGTGGTCGATCATGAGCACGGCATCGAACTGGTCGGCGAGCACGGTGGGCTGCTCGAAGCCGAAATCAAAGGCGCTGTAGCCGATGGAGCGGACCGGACGCGGCGAGTGGATCCAGGTGCTTTCCGGATCCTTGGCCAGAGCACGCACGTCCAAGAGGAGCGCTTCGCTGTTGGCGGGCAGGATCCGGTGCATGGCCTCTTCCAAACTACCCACAGGCGCAGGGAAGCAGCGGGCGTCCATCGGTCGGTGGTCCGTGAAGCCCCGTGTAGCGCGGTAGCTTCCATCGTAGGTACCTATGCCGAGTACGAATAAGCGCTCACCGAAGAGCCGGGCCATGTGGGCTCCCATGCTGGTGCCGCTGGCGAAGCCGACGCGTCCGATGTGCCCATCGTGGGCCCACACCGCCATGCGCGTGCCTTCCGGGTAGCGCGTAAGCGTCCATGCGATATTGGCGGCCATACAACTGTCGCGGATCGACGGGTTCCACGGGTCGTTGGCCTGCATGGCACATTGCACCACCACACGCGCGTTCTGCTCCGCCCAACCGCGTTCGTTCGCATTGCGCGCGGGCCTTTCGCGAAGACTGCTTGCCAGAAGTTCCTCGGCCTGCTTTGCGTTGGCCAGCCACAAGGCCCCCTGCCCTACCGCCGGCTGTGGGTAGTCTTGCTTCCGCCAGGCCTCGCGCTGGTCGGCCAACAGTGTGTGCACCTGCTCAGCTACACCAGGGTCATGCCTCTGCAGAAAAGCCACCAAGCTGTCCATCGGCAGTTGTGGATCCTGCATATCGAAGCCGACGAACGAGAGTGGGCGCTCCGGCTTCCGTGCATTGTAGTCGCGGATCCACTCGATCAGATCCTTCACCTCTTGCTTGTACCATACTCCGAAGAGCCCGCCCATGACCTCTTCCGCTGTGCCGTCCGCGCCGTGGACATAGGCATTGATGCGTTCGGTGGTGAGCTGGTTGGCTTCGATCGCGAAAACGCTGAAGCCATTTTCCTCTGCGAGGTAGCGGAAGAGGTGGTGCTTGGCCACGAAGAACTCGTGGGTGCCATGCGTGCTCTCCCCCAAGGACACCACTTGTGCATCGCCCACCACGCGATCGAAGTCGGCGTATCCAAGAGGCCAATTCCCTTTTGTCGCTGAGGGGGCCTTCATCACTTCGATAGCCGAACAGTGTTTGCGCAAAGCACCCATGTCCGATACGGAAGGCGGAGTTCCGCTCGGCAATGCGGTGAGCGGTTGTCCATCAGCCGTGAGCGCCAGCGCATCGAACCATACCGGACCGGCGCCAAGGGCTTGCACCATGATCACCAGTTGGTAGTCGTTCGGGCCAATGAGTACGGACAGTTTTGCGGATCTCCAGGGGTCACCACTTTCCTTCCGGAAGATCACGCTGTCCGCTTGCCCTGGTTCACCCCATGTGCTCAGTAACACACACGCATCCGATCCCGCAGCATGCACGGTGAGTTCTATGCGTTGACCTTGCAACGATGCCGCGGGAAGCCTCATCATCATCGCATGCGGGGAAGAAGACGTGCCGATCTCGGCCGTTGACCGCTCCAGTCGAAAGCTGCACTTCCCTTGCTTCACCTTGGCGCTATCCATGGTGCTGGTTCCCGCGTTCCACATCCAATGCCCCTCCCAGCCCCAAGGCCGGTCAGTGCCGGTAACGCTAGGCATTTCCATGTCCAAGTTCAACGGCTGTTGGGCCGATGTCTGGAGCACAAGCACGATGAAAAGCAGCAGAAGTTTGAAACGATGCATGGCTCGATCCTGTCTTGACCAAAGTAAGGTACTCCAGCGCGTTGCCTGGAGGTTTTGTGGCGATCCGTTAGCCTATATCGGTCGAGCATTCCACAGTCAAGCGCATCGTTCGCACCGGTCATCATTCCACAAAACACGAACCTGGACAACGCACGAAAGGCACTGGATCGTATAGCCTCTTCACAAGCAATATGTTCGCTCGTTCCCCGTTCAGCAAGCACCACCAACCACCGCCATCATGTTGCCCACCACACGCATCGCACTTTCCTTCCTTGCCCTTTCCACCATGGCTGCGTGTCGACCGGAAAAGGATGATGTAGCGACACCGCAACAACCGCCGCCGTTGGAGGTGGCCTCCTTCAGCAACCTCGCCGAGGGCAACTACTGGGTCTACCAGAAATACAGCGTGGATTCCGCGGACAACGTGATCCAGACACTCTCCGTGGACAGTTTCTTCGTTTCCGGTGATTCGGTCGTGAACGGGGAGACGTATTGGAAAGTGCACCGCAACGTGATCGCACCCGTTACCACCTCCCTGTGGCGCGATTCGGCGGGCTATCTGGTCACCGATGACCATGAAGTGCTCTTCTGCACGGATCCACTTGATGAGGTGATCTACACGGTGGTGCAAGGTCCGGTGGGTGTTCAATTGGACTACAGCGTCCACTCCATTCCGGAGGCGATCACCGTGCCGGTTGGGAGCTTCACCACGTACAAGATGCAGTGCGAGGTCACGAGCATCGGCGGCTTCCCTGAAATACCGGACTGGAAGCGGCTGCGCTCCTACTGGGCGGCGGATGTGGGGCGTGTGCGCTACTATGAGTTCTTCGCACTCAATCCCACCGGCATCCGGCACGACCTTGTGCGGTACAACATCGGGGAATAAGTGAGCCGCCTGCGACGGCAAACCTGAAGTCCATCACATGCGCTTGTGATCGGAGCGCGCGCGTGAAGGCATTGCACCTGGCTGGGTATCGTCCATCCACGGATCGTGCGTCGTGAAGGATGGTGTGACATTACACGTGCGACGCGCTGATCGCAGTCGGTTTGCGGCAGGGTCGCAAGGCCGCGATAATGGCCTATCCTACCATTCCATCATCGGATCATCATCGGACCGTTAAGTCGAGCTTGGTAAAGGAATCCAAGGCTGCAGCCGTTCGTGCGTGCTCCTCGACCAACGCCCCAGCAGTTCATGCCGTCACCGAGGCATAACCACCTGCACGCTCCCCATGAAGAACCTTTACGCCCTCGTCGCCTTGATCCTTGCCAGTTCCACCGTCCACGCCCAATGTGAGAACGTCAGCGTAAGTGTTTCCAGCTCGGATACGGGCTATGTCCAACTGTACCATCCAGGCTTTTTCTTGTTGCCCTCCGGCTTTGCCAACCTTTGTGTTTGGGAGGTGACCAGCGCATCCGGGGTCGTCCTGTTCCAGGACACCACGTCAGGCGGCGCCTTCGAACAGGGCTTGGTTCTTTTCGACCATACTGTGCCGATCACGGAAGAGATGTTCGTGACCTTGGTGATCATCAATGCGACCGAGGGCTATACCTGCTCGATCGAGAACACTCTTTTCTGGGAGGAGACGGAAGTATTCCCAGGCTCGTTCGTCGGGAACTGGAACGTGATCGGCTTCAATCCGGGTATCTCGACCGCCGTGGATGAAGGGACGGCCGCCAACGCGGGCGACTTCATCCTATTCCCTTCCCCGGCTGCGGAACAGTTACGGATCGAAGCACCACGCGGCACCTATGCGCTCACCATCAGGAGCACGACAGGAGCGCTTGTCCACAGCGAAGCCAACTTCATGACCAGCCAGCCGCTGGATGTTTCCCTTTTAGAGCCGGGCATCTACTTCGTGGGCTTGCAGGATGAACAAGGGGGGGCGTTGGGCATGCGGAAGTTCATCAAGGGTTGATGCCTTGGGCCGCCTGAACGCAGCTCGGCCGCGCGTTGAACCAGGAACGGCAGCGGGTGTACCGAGCGGTACATGCGAGCCTCACTCCTCTTCTGCCTTCTCCTGGCTGCGACCCAGCCCACAACAGCTCAATGGCACGAGGCTGATCCCGCGCTCCTGTTCCCGCGTTTCGAGGGCCGCATGCATCCGCGTCCGGCCGACAGCGTTGACTTCGCCCGGTTCGGTGAAGCCTTGGCGCGGACCGCGCTGGATATTGGCCCACTGCCCGAACTGAGCGAGTACCGCCTGGTCTGGGCTGTGCAATGCGAGGGCATGACCACATTGGCACGCGGCAACGGCACCGACCTCATCACCTTTCTAAAGGACCCGCCTGAAAAGCGTTTCGGCGAGATCGTCTGTTGTCCAAGCTTCTATGGTGGGCGCTATGCGGTGGTGCACTGGGAGCCGCCCACGGGGCTGGTGCGTTACCGGTACTGGTTCTTCGAGCGGAGGTGAACGGGTACGCTCCGTGCTGCGAAGGGATCACGACGCTTGGAGTACCGGCTCACCTCAGGCAGAACGCCAAAGAGCAGATCGGCTCTCGGATCGTTCAGCCGCTGCCGAACGCATGGGTACCCAATGATCCAGGAACAGCATGTGCGGAATGGTACCACAGACGGTGGCTATCAATACCAAGGACCGATCCCACCACGCGTGCTGTACTCCGAGTGCCAAGAGGCCAATGAACAACAGCGCAGCGGCCGTCATCGGGATCGACTCGCGGTAGTATCGGAGGAAGCGATCGGTGATCCCTTGTTGGAACAGGAACTCCGTGCGCCATGCATCGATGGAATGTCCGAGGCAGAAGTAGGCGACAAAGGCCCAGGCAAGGTTCGCGTTCCACGAAACAACGAGTACACTGAGCAACAAGAGCCCTTCCCGCAATGCCGAGCGACGTCGTGCGACGTCCAGCAGACCAGTGGTTGCCCAAACCAGTCCTGCCAGAATGGCCAGGGTCGGCTGACCGTTCAAGATGGAACTGGCATCATCGGTCGATAACCAATTCTCCATCACACGGATGGAGTCATCCGCATGCGGCAACATCAGCGCGGAAAGCAACAAGATGCCCAGTGCGAACGCACGAAGCTTGTCCCGACCGGTGTGGTATCCCGGTTCAAGATGACTATGCCCGAAGTGCCAGACGGAAAGCAGAAGGAAGACCAGGGTGGCGAGGAACGGAAGGGTACTCATCACGAGTGTGAAAACGCTCAAGCCTACCAAGTACCCACCGAAGAAACGCATCAGGGAAGTCAAGGACCGTTGCCCAGAGGCATGTTGGTAGGTGATGTGGTCCACGGCCCCATGCGGAACTCCTACTAGGATCACGAGGACCGCCATCACTCCGATACTGAAGAGGTCGTCCCCGGCGAATGCTGGTGCACCGAGTGCTGCGAAGAGCATGAGGAGGTGGGGAAGCCAGCGCATGGTACTGGTTCTGGTCGAAAGGGCCGCGACCGGAACGATCGCGGCCCTGTTGAACCTTGTGTGTGCGGGACGCTTACTTGTTGTCGCCCACGGCCAGTGCATAGATCACCAGTCCGAAGCCGATCTTGTTCACGGCGTCACCGATGTTGTACACGATATCCATGGAGGCGGAGGCAGCGGCTGCATCGGATACCAGCTTCAGACCGAACAGGCCACCCTCCGTTCCGAGGATGTAGCCCAAGGGGTAGATGGCCCAGCCCACCAGCACGAACCAGGACAGGCTCTTGATGGCCTTCAGCACGGGACCACCCGCCTTCTCACCCAAGGTGCGCACTTCGCCTGCCCAGATCAGATAGACGATATAGAAGTAGGCCAGGCCCGAGATGGCTCCCCAGACCCAACTGGCCGAAGCACCGCCGTAGATGGCTTCACCGATGTAGCCGGTCACGAGCATGACTACGGAGGCGAACACGAGCTTCCAAAGAAGGGCCATCTTGGCCCCCACTTTCTTAGTGATCAAGTAGAACTCCACGCACATCAGCGGTACGGTGAGCAACCAGTCCACGTATCGGAAGAACGTCGGCGACTGGCCGGTCTCCATCTGGTACCCGCGCATGTAGTAATAATGCACGAAGGCGATGAAGGTGATGAGACCGGAAACCAGCAAGGAGGTACGCCATTTCTTGTCCACCGAGAACATCTCGAACAAGAAGAACAGCGAGGCACCCATCATGGCCATCGTCCCTACGAAGAACGTGAAGGAGGTGATGGTCGTGATGTTCGTCGGGTCGGCAAAGTCGACCGCTGAGGCAAGAAGTGGAAGAGACATACGTACGATGGTTTTTGTTGGTTGGAACAAGGAAACTGTCGGGAAAGGAACACCGGGCCTTGATCTTTGTTTTGGTCATTTCAATTTATTCTGAAACTTTCCATCCGAATGAACCTATTCGCTACGTCCGTTCTTCACCCATTTGATCCAGGTTCCACTTGAATAAGCTACCATCGGAGGATGAGCTTTGATGAACTCGGGAGGACTGGGTAGTCCAGATCGTCCAGCCATAGCGAGCCAGAAAGGTCAAGGCATCCTGATGGACCCGCATCAGAGGCGTTCCACGGTGCTGGCCTGTTGTCCACACGTCTTCAGTGGCAATATGGTGCGGCGCTAGGGCGGTATCGCTCGATTCAGCCGGAACTTGGAAGCAGCATTCACACGCGATGCCGCATCTTCACACCGTGGCTGCCCACACCATCCCCACGCACGAACTGGAGCACGGTTCCGATGACCCGGCCCGGGTGGAGCACATCGTGCCCGTGGACAGCCCCGTACACAACGAGGTGCATCGGCACGACTACGACGAGCTCTTCTTCTTTGCCACCGGTAGTGGCACGCACATGATCGACCTGGAGCAGCACACGGTGGTGGCGCCGGGCATGCACCTAGTCGGCGCTGGCCAAGTGCACCAACTGAGCCGCACGGCGGAAATGCGGGCCGTGGTGGTGCAATTCGGGAAGGATGCTTTGGTGGGCTTGAACGGTGGCGTGCATGCTGAACTGTTCACGCGTATGGGCAGACCTTGCTCCGTGGCGTTGAGCGCGGAACAGGTGAAGGAAGCGGAAGAACTCCTGGCCCGGATCGAACAGGAAACAGCACGGAGCGGACCGGTGATGAAGGAGGTCGTGCGCGGCTACCTCGGCATCCTGTTGATCAAGTGCGCGCTGTGGGTGCGCGAAAGCGGTTCCGATGCAGCACAACCTTTGGAAGAGCACGAACCCGTTCGGCATTTCCAGGACCTGGTGGAGCGCGGCTACCTGGAAGAGCGACAGGTGAGCCATTACGCGGACAAGCTGGCCATCAGCGCCGATCACCTGAACGAGCTGGTGAAGAAGCGGCTGGGACTTACGGCCAGCGCGGTGATCCACGACCGCCTCTTGCTGGAGGCCAAGCGCCTATTGCTGCACAGTGAGCGTTCCGTGAAGGAAGTGGGCTACCTGCTGAACATGAAGGATCCTGCCTACTTCTCGCGCTGGTTCGGCAAGGCCGAAGGAATGACGCCGGTGGCCTACCGCGAGCACGTCCGGGAAAAGTACCAGCATTGACCGTATCCGTCCATTGAGGGCGGCTCGTGATCGGGACAGCTTTGCACCATGATCACGAAGTACGTCCCCACTCTCTTGCCCGCATGGGCATTCCTTCTCGCCCTGCCCGTGTTCGGCCAACCGCCCTGTGTGCAGCTGACGATCGAACACTTGCAATACGATGCCTTTGATCCATCCGCGGTGCAGCTGGTGGTGAACAACCAGAGCAACGAGCTCTTCAGCTATCCTGGTTTCTTGCTCGTGGATGGTCAAGGCGATACCCTGGCCCGCGAAGAGGTGAGCTTATTCGGCATCGGCACCGGGCCACAAGCGCATTACCTATCCGCCGACCCTGGTGTCACCATCCCTACGAACGGGTTCGATGCCACCTTGGTGCTCCTCGGCAACTTCGGCGACACGCTTTACTGCACCTGGGACCTGGAGGACATCACCCTCTGTCCACCGGACAGTTGCATCCAGGCCGAGATCTACCTCACCAATACGGGACCGCTCGTCGAATTCAATGCCTTCTGGTGGATGTACGACACGAACGATGGAACTCAAGTGGCCAACGGTTTCCTGAACATGGATGAGGTGAACGCCACCCACTTCGATACGACCTGCGTTCCACCGGGTGCGTACACGCTGGAATTCTCCGGCTTCTCACCCATCGACGAGACCTACATTTCCGGGATCACGCCGAACTACCAATTCACGCTGGGCACCAACGTGGCCTTGCAGCAGGACAGCACGCCGCTGGACCTTTCCTTCACGTGGTATACCGCCTGCGTGGATGGCACGAATGGCATCACCACACCTATGGAACGCGAGCTGGCCATCGACCAATTCGGGGATCATCTCCGCATTACCGATCCGTTGGGTCGTGCGCTGGGCGACATCAGCTTGTGGAGCAGCGATGGTCGCCTCGTGGGCCAGTGGCACACCCACGCACCGTCGATCCAACTTCCCTTGGCCCAACTTGCGCCGGGTGTCCACCTGGTGCGGGTCGTCGCACAGAACGGCAACACCTTCACAGAACGCATCTTCACACCCTAAGCCATGAGCACGCAAGAACGAAACCCACGACCATCCAAAGGCCTTGACCGCCGCCAGTTCATCAGGGCCACCTCGTTGCTCGGCATGGGCTCCATGCTGTTATCCAAGCAGCTCTTCGGCGCAGCACCTGCTGGTGGCGGTTGCGAAGCCACTACGGACGACATCCTCGGCCCCTATTACCTCGCCGGTGCGCCCAATACGGCCTTGGTGGCACAAGCTGGCGAACCCGGGACGCGGCTCTTCCTCAGTGGCACCGTACTGGCCAACGATTGCGAAACGCCGATACCGGGCGTGAAGATCGAAGTGTGGCAAGCCAACGCCGCGGCCGTCTACGACACCTCTGCGAACTTCCGCTTGCGCGCCACACTGTTCACTGATGCCGATGGCCTCTACGCCATGGAGACCATTATGCCCGGCGCCTACCTCAACGGCAACCAATACCGCCCGAAGCATATCCACTTCAAGGTGACCAAGCCGGGTTTCCCGGACCTCATCACCCAACTGTACTTCGAAGGCGACCCCTACATCGCCAATGATCCGTGGGCTTCGCAGCCCGATGCCTTTCAACGCATCATACCACTCAACACCATCGGCGAGGACCAACTGGATGGTCAGTTCGACATCGTGTTGGATGGCACCGTGGGCATCAAGCCCAACCGCTACGGCACGGATGGCGACTTGCTGCCGGTGTACCCCAACCCCATGACGGACCGGTGCAGCATCCACTTCAATGTGTTCCGTCCGGCGCAGGTGCGCGTGGTCATCGCCGATGCACAAGGCCGGGAAGTGAGCACACTCATCACCGGAGCGCAAGCACAAGGCCGCTACACGACACAGTGGGACGGCACCGATGCCGCGGGCCAGCCGGTAGCGGCGGGTACCTACTTGAGCCTCTTGGAGATGGACGGTCGGATGGTCAAGGTGCAACGCATTCTGCGGATGTGAATGCCAGGGACTCTGACCAACTAGGTGGAGTCGTGAACATTAGCCTGATCTCGGCCCCTAGAATGGTAGCAAGTGATATTTCACTTGACAGCAGATCTCAATCAGCGATGAGATAGGTGCAAGACATGCACTGGATGAACAGGACCCATTCTTCTGCCGCACACTGGATGTTATCCATACCATTTGCTCATTGCGGCAACAGGATCGGCAACTCGTCTACCCTACCGGCTGCGCAAGCCACCACGTATTGCCCCAGCGGTCTTGCACCCCAGCGCTGCGCATGCCGTACTGCTCATCGCGTGGGGCGTAGAGTTCTTTACAACCTGCTGCGAGACAGGTGCGATGCGTCGCATCGGTATCGGCCACGTAGAGGTAGTTCATGCTGGAGGCCGCCTTCCATTCACCGGTGGCCTGACCCAGCATGAGGACGCTGTCTCCGATGGTGAGTTCAGCGTGCATCACGCGGCCCGCATCGTCGCGGTGCATTTCACGATCAGTGGCGTTGAAAGCCTCTTTCAGGAAGGCGATGAAGGCTTCGGCGTCGGCCACGAGGAAGTAGGGCGTAAGCCGGTGGTGCCCGGCGGGTATCTTCGGTGCGTTCATGCTGCAAAGGACGGTCGCCGGGCGGCCGCGAAATTGGACGAACGCGTCAGCTTTGTGGTGTGCTGGCGAGCCGTACGAAGTTGTCCACCTTGTCGGGGACTTTTATGAAGTAGTCGCGGGGGTTTAGGCCGCTGAAGCGTTTGAACTCGCGGATGAAGTGGGACTGGTCGAAGTAGCCGCCGGCGAGGGCGATGTCCGTGAGCGAGGTGGCGGTACCGTCCTCCAACATGCGGTAGGTGCGTTGGAACCGGGCGATCCGCTGGAAGAGCGCGGGCGGGAAGCCGGTACATTCCTTGAATCGCCGTTCGAACTGCCGCCGGGCGAGCCCGCAATGCCTTGCATGGTCATCGATGGAGCGCTCCACCTGAACGCCCAACATTTCGCGCACGACTTGCTGCATGCCTGCGGAGGGAATACGAGCTGTGTCATTTCCCTTGCGCAGAACTGAAGCGACCGTGGTGAGGCAGTGCTTCATGGCGTCATCGCCGTCGGGCCAGGTAGTGGGTAATCCGGCCAACTCAGACGTCAGATCGTGAAGGTCAATGAACCGGCCGATACACTCTTCTGGCGAATAGCCGAACCGCACCTTGGTGCTCCACGGCCACAGGTACACACCGATCAACCGGAAGGGACCATGCGCCACCATGTCCGCCCGTGTTCGCAACCCACCTGCGAGATGCACGCGGGGTGCCTTACCACCGTCGGCCTCGGTGAACGCACCCTGCACCGTGAACACCATGTTGGGACAGGTCTCGGCGGTCAAACGGTGTGGCACATCGCCGGTCGCCTCGCTCTCCACGGTCCAGAAGAAGCGCACCAGGTGGGCCAGGTCATGGGGTGCCGGATGGACATGGTAGCGCATGCGCAGCGAAGATCGCGCGAAGGTGGGTCTTCTGATGCTCGTCGTTACCGCATCGGCAGGAAGCGATGGTGGAGTATCCGCAGATGCTGAGGTCGCCGTTGCCTCCTCCCGGTTCAGTCCGCATAGAATAGGACGAAGAGCCCTCGCCTATTTCCGGAACGGCCGCTGCAAGCCCCACCAGATGCGCTTGAATAAGGGTGGTTTCTTGTACTTGACGGAGTAGGCGATCGCGCTGAGATCCTGTTTCACCAGGTCGAACAGGAGGTCATCCCGATGGTGCAGTGCCACACGCTGCTGTTGACGTCTATATCCGATGTACAAGACCTCGATCAACACGCTATCCACCTGACCTTCGAGCATTGTCAAGTCCAGCGTGAAATACCCATCGATATCGGTGCTGGTCCTTATAACAGTGCCCACCACGCCCAAGTTGACGAAAGGTAGGCCCTCGGGCACCTCACCCACATAAGAGATAACACGGCCGCGGAGCACAGTGCTGTCCATCGGTGCGGAGGTGGTCGACGGATGAGCGCTTGGGGTCCGTTCCGCTGGTGCGCTATGCTCCTTTAGCGGTCCTTCGCGCGCCGTGGCTTCTGCTGGTTCGGTGAGCAACAAGGCCAGCAAGCTTACGACTACGGGCGAACGGCGCCACGGTGTGGTCGGTGCAATGCGGTTTTCGACTCCATTGAGCTGTTCTTCGGTATAGCGCCCGCAGAGGGCCTCAGCGCTGGAAAAGTGAAGCTCCGCGATCGCCGCTGCCGCCATCCGGGTGAAGTCGATGATTCGTTTGTCACAATGCAGGCATTGGCGCCCACCGACGACCGTTGGCATACCGCTCCAATTCTGGTCACAGCGTTGCACGCGCGAAAGGTTGATGGCTCGCTGTTCGGTGCTGGTCATTCTTTCGGGATCGTGAACCGGACCGGGAACACTTCGAAACACGCGGTGGGTACACCCTTGGTGCGGCCAGGTTCCAACACGGGCAACGCGCTGATGGCTCGCAAGGCAGCAGTGTCACGTTGTGGCGTGGAAGCCCTTAGGATAGTGGCATCGCGGAGCTGTCCATCCAAATCCACCACCACACGCACCACTGTGCGCGGTTCCAAAGCATCCGGCGTGGGATCGACCACCGACAGTTGGATGGGTGGGGCATTCGCCTCCGCGGGTGTGCCAAGCTTCCGGGGGCGTTCGTCCAGCCAAACACATTCGCGCATGGGCGCAGGCAGTGGCTCCATCACAGGGACCTCGGGGGGCTCGAAGAGATGCGCTGCGGTGACAGTGCGCCCCTGCTTCTCGAACTGCGCGAGGATCGCATTGTGTGCCGCCAGCGAATCGATGCGGGGTTGCGGGCAGCGGGCGATGAACGAATCGGTGCTGTCGACCAGGTCGTAGCAGGTCTGGAGCTCGATCATACATCGGTCGAACTCCAAGATGGGCAGTTCCACCTGAGCGGGCATGTGGATGATCGCTTGGCCATGGATGACGTGGATGGCGCTGCTCGCACTGTTCCGAAGGAGCGCCCAGTGACCCTTCCCTTCCTCCTTTTGCAGGTAAAGGCGCCAGCGCCGTAGGTCGCCGATGTTCCAGCTGTAGCCGCAATCGTAGGAGACCGCTTTATCCACGCGGATGTGATCTCCTGAGGCGATGCCGTGACCACGGTCGCGCAGTACAGCCAACACCTTCACCCAGAGGTGGGTATCATCTTGCCGGACGAATCGCGCATCGATGGCAAGATCCGCATGGTAGAGCCGCTGCAACTCCGTCCACGACAAGGGATCGCTGGCGAGCATCGAGCCAGGCAACAAACAAAGGAACAGCACGCGTAAAAGCATCTTGTATGGAAGATGCGTGTATGGCCTGGATCGCATACCGAACGTCATGGATCCCTCGCCCAAGCACGCACAAAAAGACGAACCGCAGCGAAGAGGATGTTGGAGTGAAATGTTCATCGCCATCGTGCTTAGTGGCGCAGATCGATGTATAGTACCCACTTTCAAGAGGTGCGTGCCCCATATCGCACATGGAGTACAGACAAGAAGTACACGCCCTAGCGTCACAAAGATGATCCTCCCCTCTGTCACTTCCGAGGGTGGATCTAGCTGCGGTAGGTGAAGAACAGCGAATGGCAACCATTGGTCACGACCCTGATCAACCGTTCATTGCCCCACGCACACCATATCCCAAATCGCACGTGTTCCTGCAGTCGAACCGGGTAGCTTGCCTTCATGATCACAACCAGCCGCCGTGCGTTCTTGGGTCTCTTCATTCTAATTACAACAGGAGGTATAGCGCGATCCATTGCTATCGATGACAATGCGGTGTGGTACGAGGAATTCTGGCTCTATGATGGACTTACCGCGCACCACAGCACCTTCACGTGCTCTGCCGACGGAGACACGCTGATCAGTGGATATGTGTACACCCGGATCCATCAACTCGGAGTCGACAGCATCAGCGTGCTCGGCTCAACGGAGCCCGCACAGGCCGTGCCCTTGGACCGGTACCTCGGAGCCATCCGTGTGGATGAGGACGAACACCGATGGTACGTGTGGTTCGATGGTTATCCAAGTGAACTATTGCTCTACGACTTTAACCTTTCACTAGGCTCCACCACTTTGGGTACTTGGGGCGATTGTGGTGAGGGCCTCCTCGTGAACGAGATCGACTCCGTGCTACTCGGAACAACATGGCGATATCGCTATCACTTGGACCTGCCTGGTCGTTTCCTGATCGAGGGGCTTGGCAGCAGCGCGGGACTTTTCGGGCAATTGTGCCAGGCGTTCAAGGAATTTGGCTGCCTGAACGTTTACGAGCAATCTGATGCACTGTTGGCCGTGGACGGTTGCGGCACCTTGAGTACTTCCATCCAAAGGTCCGAGCTCAACATGCAGCAATCATCCTCCTATCCCAATCCCACTACGGGAATCGTGTACTTCCGTGGCGCTCCGGAGCATGGATCGGTGGAGGTACGCGATGGACTGGGTCGAACCATAGTACAGTTTGAGCGTTCACAGCCAGGTGAAGCTATCGACCTCGGTCCTTTGGTACCGGGCCGATACACCGTGCGTATTGGTGAATGGACCGGGAGGGTCGTGAAGGAGTGAGCGGACCAAAGCACTACGATCCACTTCACAGATGCGCCACCTGAGGCTCAATCCTTGATGAACAAGCCCTCGCGCACCACGTCACGACCAAAAGCCCGAAGCACGTAGGCGCCCGCAGGCAGGTGCGCCACGGGCAAGTTGCCGTTCAACGTGGTATTGGTGTGCGTCTCGATCAAGCGGCCATCAGCAGAATGCACTTGCACGGTGCGCATGTCCTGCCCGTCGTAGCGCAGGTGATCCGTTGCCGGGTTCGGTGCCATGGCGAGGGTCTCACGTGTCCACTCCTCGATACCGACCACCCCCCCATTGGTGGTCTTCAGGATACCGCCGAAGAGACTCCCGCATGCGTAACCGGCCTGCTGGTTCACGAAGTCGATGTCGTAGATGGAAGCGAACAGGAGCGCGGCGCTCAAGGTGGTGGCATCCACGCCTACGGTCCATGTCTGCCCGCCGTTCGTGGTGTGCAGGATCCTACCACCCACCGTGCCCGCATATCCCACGGTGGCGGAGACCATCTCCACGCAGAGGACATCGTCCAGGTCGGGATCGGCATTCGTCGCAGCGGACCAGTTGAGGCCGCCGTTGCTGGTGTAGAGTATCACGCCGTTGTCGCAGGCGATCAAGCCCCGGCTGGCGTCGAAGAAGACCAACTTTTTGGTCTCCTCGCTCGTCGGCAAGGTGACCTCCGACCACGTGGCGCCACCGTTGGTGCTGCGGATGAGGGAGCCACCAGTGTTGGAAACAGCGAAGCCTGTATTGGCGTCCACGAAATGGATATCGCTGATGTCCACCACGCCGCTCGGCAGTGTCACTTCGGTCCACGAGGTGCCACCGTTGGCCGTACTGTAGAGCCCGAACCCTCCGATGAGGCCATTGTTGGCGTTGAAGAAATGGAGCGCCAGGAATTTGGAAGTGGGTAGTGTATGCGTAAGCGTATCCCACGTGGTACCGCCATTGGTGGACTTGGCGATGACACCGCGCACCTCATCGATGGCATAACCACCGACGGCGTAGGCCACGTTCGCGTCCACCACCTGGATATCGTTCATCGTCAACGTGGATGGCGTGAGCGCTGGCGGCAACGAATAGACCGTGGACCACGAGACACCACCGTTGGTGGTCTTGGCGATGCGTGCATTGCCGTTCGGTACGGCATTGGTCCCCACCATGAAACCCACCGTAGCGCTTTGGAAGGTGACCTTTTGCTGGAGTAGCAGACCCGATGCGCCGGGCGAGATGTAATTCCATTGCGCGATGCCGACCATCTGCAGATTCAAGGCGAGAACAACGAGTAGTGACTTCTTCATGGTGGGGTATTGGGTCCGTGAAAGTAAAAACCATGGTCCAAAATCCAAATCCGTGTATATCCGAGCTATTCCGGGCCATAAGCGCCGGGTGATGCTTAAGGAACGCAACGGTCCGACCGGACGAAGGCCTAGAGGTATGATGCTGCGAGCGATCCGCGATCACCTCGGGCTGGGCCACAAAGCGATGAACCTCAACGGTCATACAGTGTACTGATGGGTATGACGCACAGAATGATCTTCGGCGCGATGCTCTGCTTCCATGCCTACTGCGGCACGGCACAAGATGATACGACCACGTGGATGGCCGCGTATCCCTTCGGGCACACGTATTGGGCCAACACAGCGGACAGCGCGGACTTCACCGCGTTCCATAGGGCCATGATCAAGGTGGAAGAAACCTTGGAGGCGCCGAGCGGCGACTTTCACGCGGTTTGGCGCATTGGTGAACACGGCGGTGTGGCAGTGGTAAGCCGCGGTGACAGCACCCTTTGGCGGATCGAACGATCCTCGCTCAGCGGCCTTTCCATGCACCTCCCCTTCCGCATGGCCGACGGTCGGCGTGGGTTCATGGTCGTACATGAGACCCCGTGCGGCTTGATCTGCCGTGATACGGTGTACTACGTGGAGGACTGAGCGTTCGCGGTTCTCTGAGAGTTCAAGGTCACACCGATCCAGGTCAACGACCGATCCGGCGGGGGCTACATTTGTAAGGAATCACCACCCACGCAGAACACCATGAGAAAACCCTACACCCGGATCGCCTCGCTCCTGTCCGTTTGTGCCCTTTCGGCCACCACCTTCGCGCAGATGGACTACTACCTGGCCAATTCGTTCGGTAGCCGGTTCAATGATGTGAACGACAATGGTGTGGCGGTGAGCGGCGGTGCCTACTTCGACTTCGCCACCGAAGAGTGGACAGCGATGGAGCCCGAAGCCACGGAAATGGTCTCGATCAACAACAACGGCGATGTGGCCGGTTCCATGTTCTTGGATGAGCCAAACTTCATACTGCAACCCGGATACAAGCGGAACGGTGTATGGAACCCGATCGGCTGGTTCCCCGCGGCGAACCCGCTGGAGTCTTCGTTCTCCACTTACAGCATATCGCCCAATGGCGTTTGGGTGACCGGCCAGATGTCGATCGGTTGCTGTGATTTCGGCACCTTCAAATACAACACGGATACGGAGGAACTCACCGAGATCTTCAGTCCGGACTACGTGGCCGTCGCAGGCTATGTGATCACCAACGACGGCACCATCGGTGGCTGGGCCGATGATGAGCCAGCAAGCGGCACACGACGCATCCCCGTGTACATCACACCCGAACTGGAGATCATCGAAGTGGGACCCAGCCTGCCTCAATTCTCCACCAATGCGGTGAATGACATCAACGCATCATCGCTGATGGTGGGCGACTTCGACAACGCACCGTTCATCTACGACCTCAACACGGACGAGTTCACCAGCTTCGACATACCGGCCGATTATCTCACGGCCACGTTCACGAGCGTCTCCAACACGGGTATTGCCGTGGGCTATGCACAGAAGTTCGGTGATTTCGGCAGCCTCTTGCGCGATGTCCTCATCTACCACCCGGACCTGGGCGACGAACCGCTCTTCCTCCGGGAAGTCCTACTGGAGAATGGCCTCGATATCGAGGCACCGAACGACCGGATGGGCACGGCCATTGCCATATCGCCTAACGGTGAGTACATCGCCGGATGGGATGATCAAGCGCCGTTCGCCGCCAATGGTTGGGTCGTTTTCCTTGACGAACTTTTGATCACAACGGGGATCCGCACGACACCGAAGGAAGAGCCGTTGGTCTCTGTCTTCCCCAACCCTGCCACGGACCACCTGAGGATCACCGCTTCGGACGAGATCGACATGATCACGCTCTTCAATGTACACGGGCAGCAGGTGGCCCAACATCAAATGCGCGGCCTCACCGGGGTTGTTGACCTTGTAACGTTGAGCAGTGGCTTGTACACGATGCATGTAACGGGCCGGAGCGGAAGCCAAGTGGTGAGCGTGGTGAAGCAGTAAGTCTGCTCATCACCTTTTTCACAGGATCGATGGACCCCGATGGACCGGTGTGGATGACCATACCGTTCCATCGGGGTCTGTTCATTTCAAGTGAGCAATGGTCCTACGAAGGTTCAACATACCGGGGACCATCAGCACTGCGCGGAGTCCCGTTCAGGGAGACCTGCAGCACTGTGCAGTCTGATCTAAAGGAAAGAGGTGGTGTTCGGGCAATGCGGTCAGCGAGACTGAGCGAAGTTGGGCAGCACGAACCTCCGACACAGGGATGCAAGTAGACGCTAATCCGACTCGCTCGGATAGCCCTCGAATGCAGCTACCAGCATTCGCACCAAGAGGGCGAAGAAGAGCAGGATCAAGGCGAAGAAAAGAACTTGCTCCCCGTAGGTGATCCCCGTGAACAGCGCATAGGCTACGAACAGCAACACGGCGGTGGCGATGAGGATCAGGATAAGTTTCATGGGAAGGACCTTTCCCGACCACGATCAACATCGTGCCGATCCGTTGCACAGGGCTTGTGGCCGGGCCAGCGGGGGCGAGCTGCCTCAACAACGCGGTAGAATTCCCCGATCAACGATGGCTTGGCATGGACCAAAGCGCCGGTTCACCGCAGCCCCACCATTTCCACCATGTGCTTCCAATGGCGCTTGGGCATGTGCTGCATTTGGAGGCCCAGGTTACGGCGCTCAGGTATATCCACGCTGCGGAAATAGGTCTTCCACAGATGAACGTAGGCGCGTTCGTGCAGGGCGGCGTCCACGTGGGGCGCAGGCAGCCTTCCCTCCTCTTCATGCACGAACTGCACGGGTGATACGCGACCCGCATGGTGGTGCAGGCCATAGTCGCGCCGCTGGTCAGCGATCACCCATTCCATGTCGGCATAGCGGTTCCGGAAGTGCGGCGCGATGAGGGGCAGCACGTCATAAGCTGGTGCGATGGTGGCGGTCCATATGCCGTTGGCGTTCTCTTGGAACCGCACGAAGGCCTCCATCTGGTGTTTCTCGTGGCTCACATGCCTACGCCATTGGCGCAAGCCCAGAACCGTCGGAGCGCGAACATCGTCCACGGCGCCGCCGGTGAAGGTGAGCAGGAAGAAGTCCACCAGCAGCCGGTCAACTTCATTGCATTCCGCCAGGTGGCACGACCAGAGATCGCGCACCCTTCGCGGGCCCAACAGGTTGCGCGCCTTAGCGAGTACGCGGTCGGCATGGGTCTCATCGGTCGTCACGTCCCGCGCCTCTGCGAAGAGGTCGGTGAGCTGGTTGCGGTCGCGCACCACGGAAAGCGCCGGTCGTTTCTCGCTGAACACAGTGAACACCACCGTGAGCAGGCCCGGCCATGAGCCATCGTACACGTAATGCCGCGCGCGTTCGGGGGCTGCCCAAGCCGGTCTCATGCGAAGAGATCCAGTTGAGCGGCCTTCTGCCGCAAGGGCGCGATGAGGTGCGGGCGCAAACGGTCCGGCCGATGTACGAGGGCATGCGCCGCACCACCGAAGCTGAGGAAGAAGCGCGCACGCTTCAGCACCACGCCCATGCGTTGCAGGTGTTCCATCCGAACTGGTCCGTGACGACGCGCTTGAAGGATGAGGTGCGCGCTCTTCTGTCCGATGCCCGGCACGCGCAGCAGTATGTCGAGCGAGGCATCGTTGACATCCACCGGATACAATTCCGGGTTGCGCAACGCGTAGGCGGTCTTCGGGTCCAGGTCCAGGTCGAGCTGTGGCTGCTGTTCGCTCACGAGGTCGGCCACATCGAATCCGTAGAACCGCAACAACCAGTCGCTCTGGTAAAGCCTGTTCTCCCGCACCATGGGCGTACTGCCCGTGGCCGGCAAGCGGGCGTCGGTGCTGATGGGCACGTAGCCACTGTAGTACACACGCCGGAGCCCATGCTGTTGGTAGAGGCCTTGGGCCAGGCCGAGGATGGTGCGGTCGGTATCGGGCGTAGCGCCCACGATGAGCTGGGTGCTCTGGCCCGCAGGGGCGAAGAGCGGTGCCCGCTTCACAACGGCGCGTTCCTCCTTCAGTCCGGTGATGGTCTTGTGCAGGTAACGCATGGGTTTGATGGCCTGCTCGTGCGTCTTCTCCGGCGCCACCCGTTGCAGTTCCGCATCGCTCGGGATCTCGATGTTGATGCTCAAGCGGTCAGCCCACAGCCCGGCTTCATGGATCAGCAGTTCGCTGGCACCGGGGATCGTCTTCAGGTGGATGTAGCCGTTGAACTTGTGTACGGTGCGCAGCTCCTTCGCCACGCGCACCAAACGTTCCATGGTGGTATCGGCATCCTTGAAGATACCGCTGCTCAAGAAGAGACCCTCGATGTAGTTGCGGCGGTAGAAGTTGATGGTGAGGTCCACCACTTCCTGTACGGTGAAGGCCGCACGTTTCACATCATTGCTGCGCCGGCTAATACAGTACGCACAGTCGAAGATGCAGTGGTTGGTGAGCAGGATCTTCAGCAGGCTCACACAGCGACCATCGGCGGTGTAGCTGTGGCAGATACCCATCTTGCTCGCGTTGCCCAGGCCCGCATTGTGGTTGGTCCGGGTGCTGCCGCTGCTCGCACAACTCACATCGTACTTGGCGGCATCGGCCAGTACGGACAACTTCTCGGTGAGGCGGGCTTCATTCATCGGTTGACAGGAAATCTGACGATCTGTTTCCGCATAAAGTAGCACATCGAAGCAGGTGTGCCGACACGGTGGAACTGCGTTCTTCACCAAGGGATGAACGATCGGGAACTGATGAGGAAATACGTAGGCCATGCGCAGGGTTTTGCTGAAGGTTCTCCCCGATCCGAGGAGAAGATGCGCGGTTGCCAGCCAAGCGCAGCTTCACTTGTTCCGTGGTCCATGCTTTGCCGGATGATCGGAAACGAACACCCATGACCAAGCGATCGGACAAGAAGGTGAACACGCCACCGAACCCATCAAGTAATGCCGGTCCCACGGCAGGCGAGATCAAGGCCAACACGCGTCCAGCCGAACCAGGGGATGACCAGACTTACGACCCCGTAGGTATGGCAGGCAAGAAGGCCGGCAAGGTGGCGGAGATCGAAGAACTGGTGCGCAAGGAAGGGACGACGGGCAAGGGAACAGATAGGAAGTAGCTCCACTCCTATCCCGCTGTCGCCTTCGCGTCACTAGGGGTCCCTCGAAAAGGACTTGGGTGAATCCGGACGAGTGTCGCCTGTGATCGATCGAACGCCGTGCCTTGCGAAGGTTCAGTGCAATGGCCGATCCACATGTTGGGGTGAGCGGCTTCGCCCGATCAGGCTCAAGTGTCCAGGATCAACCGATACCCCACGCCCCGGATGTTGGCGATCCGTACGTTGGGATCGGCTTCCAGTTTCTTGCGCAGTTTGGAGACGAAGACATCCAAGGTGCGACCGACGTAGTCGCTCTCGTTGCCCCACACTTCCTTCAGCATCACTTCGCGCGCAACGGTCTCGTTCAAATGGCCGTGGAGCAAGTGGAGCAACTCGGCCTCTTTCCCGCTGAGTTCCACCTTCTGGTCCTGGATGATCAATTCCAATTTGGCCCGGTCGAAGCGGAACGCACCGAGGGGTACGGCGGTGTCGCTCTGAACGTTCACCGGCCGGGCTCTTCTTCGGAAGACAAGGAAAGCGATGAGCGCTGCAACGAACGCGAGGGAACTCGCTGCGAGCCATCCGATGGGTGCAGCTGGAGTCTTAGGCGCCACCACCGGAGCACCGGCCATCTGCGCGTTGTCCTCTCCAGCATCCAAAAGTGTGACCCGCATAGTGTAGCAAGCTCGGGGCAGGGCACGCGAGGTACAAGGCATGATCGCAAGCGTGTCGGCAGCACGGTGCTCGTAGCTGTGCACCACCTCGCGCGTTCCACAGCGCTCCATTTCCACCACATAGTCCGCAGATAGCCGTGTCGCCTTCATCACACTATCCACCACAGCGGCCACCCGTTCGGGAACGAACGCGAATTCGACCCCGAAAGGGATCAAATAGGTGCTGGCATCTTGCTGCACCGGTAACACCAAGGAGGTACTGTCCCCCACCGCCAGCAACACCGCGTGACCGACCATCCGCAAGCTGACTTGCATATGCGGAGAGGATCCTTCGGGCAATTGAGCGCACACCGGCGCATGGACCAAAAGAGGCCCAAGAAGCAGGATCAGACGACGGATTGACATGGCGGTCACGCGCCGAAGGTACCCGCCTAAGTAATTGATCCACACTGTTTCACGGTGCGTTTACAGTATTTTACACTGCGTAGCATTCTTCGACGGAAGGCGACCTCACCTTTAGCCCATCAACGCGCAACATCCATGTCGAGCATACTGAACCTGCCCATCCTCGCGGTCGCACTTGGCACCACCTGCATGTCGGTGCTGAACACCTGGATCGATCCACCGAAAGGGTCCACCTGTAAGCAAGGGCCGGTGAAGACCTTCGATCCGCTGAGCCTGCCGAAAGATACCACGGCACGCGAACCGTTCCTGGACCCCGTCGCCCTCTTTTCCGACAAAGTCTACGTTGTACGTCCGGTGGAAGATGGGAACGACGGTGTAGCGAACAACGCCCGGTTCGTGGGCGGAGAGCAGGCGCTGGTGAGCCATCTGAAGACGCAGGTGCTGCAACACATCGCGCCAGGCATAGGATGGTTGGTACGCCCCGTGGTACACTTCAGGGTGGATGCTTCGGGGGCGACCACTGGGGTGGAATTGTTGAAGACCTCGGGCAATACGACTTTGGATGTGGCGCTCATCAGGATCTTCCAAGAGATGCCCCGTTGGGAACCGGCCACAACGGCGGAAGGAACCACTAGGCCACAAGCCATCGAGTTCACCGTGGGACAAGGCGGTTGCTGAACCCATTCACCTGATAGAACGTCCATACAATGAAGAAGAGCATGAGCACCAACACATTGGTCCTGGCAGCGCTGGTCTGCATAGCCACCGGATGCACTGGGCAACCGAACACCAGACCCTTCGATCGAACACCAACGACCCAAGCGGTCGTTGCGCCTTTCGATCTGGGCATGAGCACATACCTGAACAAGACCCCCGTGAAGATCGTGTACGACCTGGACTCCCGGTTCATCCTCACGGTGACCAAGGAACGGCTGCGTGCCGCGCGGACGATACACGATATCGTACCCGGCCATTTGGAACAGGATGGTGTATCGTACACCGCAGTAAGTATCCGCATCCTGGAAGGCGAACAAAGGACCGACATCGTTGAGGTCGGCGAAGGACACGAGTTGAACGCAGCGCAGCTGAAGCTCCTACGTTCCTTGGACTATTCGAGCAACTTCATGATCCGCGCGACATACAGTGTGAAGAACCGGGCGAGCGGCACCAGCACCTGGGAAGTGGTCACACCGCATGTGACCGTGGTACCGGAACAAGAGGCCATGAACAGCAACGGAATGGAGGCGATGATCGAACACGTGAAGCAGGGCACCTCGGACTTTCCCTACATCGTAGATGCCGAGAAACTCCAACCCGGCAAAGTGTTCTTCACCGTGAACGAGGTTGGGGCGCTCACGGATGTCCGCTTGACGGGCAGCGCTGGCTATCCGGCGCTGGATGCTCGGGTGCTTGAACTGGTGAATACCTTTCCCGGGACCTGGGCACCGGCCACCAACGCCGCTGGTCAACCAGTGCCGCAGGAATTCATGTTCTCCTTCGGTACGGTGGGCTGTTGAGCGGGATCCGTGGAGCACAGGACGGTGGCGTTCGAAGCGATGATCGGTGGGTGCGATCAGGATCCTTGGGGTGGGACGGATCAACCCGTAAGGAAAATAGCGGGCGAAGGGTCAGGGCGAAATGGCGATGCATGCGGTGGAGTTCCTTCAGGCATCGGATATGTACTTTCCATACACATGGCTGTTCCCGTAGTACGTAGAACGACCGGTGGCACGCGATGGATTTATTTAGCTTTCGGACATGTTGAACCCTGCACGTTTGCGGTTAGTGATCATGGTATTGATCATATTGATCATGATCAGCTGCACCTCATCGGCCATCTTGAGTTTGCGCGGAGGACATACGGCGCGTG
>Ga0209812_10000583_pt1 | contig 32077 bp, 35 predicted proteins | sample JI71714BDNA_FD_187502 | JGI IMG/M metagenome (GOLD analysis project Ga0209812, IMG submission 187502) | Wastewater effluent complex algal communities from Wisconsin, to seasonally profile nutrient transformation and Carbon sequestration -... | ecosystem: Engineered > WWTP > Effluent > Algae...
AGCCGATGCGGGCAAAGACCTGCACCAGCGCGGCATAGGACACGGCACCCGCAGCGCCCTGCACTGTCACCGCCGCTTGAGGATCAGGTACAGCGCGCCCTCGCCCCCGTGGCGGATATGGGCGCGGCGCACTGCTGTGATCGCATCGGCATGGCGGCTGGCGGCGAGCCAATCGAGCAGCTTGGCGCGGATCGCCCCGCGCTTGGCCATGCGGTCGGCGGGATCGACGGGCCGTTCACGCCCAGCCACCACCAGCACCACCCGCGCCTGCATCGCCCGCGCCTGATCAAGCGCGGTCATCACCCGGTCATAGGCGGTATCGAGCGTGTGGCCGTGCAGATCGAGCGTCAGATCAGGTTCCAGCCGACCGGCCTTCATCCGCCGGTCCCAATGCGAATCGAGGCCCGGAGCGGGGGCAGGCGGCGGCGGTGGCGGCGGCGTCCGGAATGCAGGCGGGCGCGGTTTGGGCAACGGCTTGGCCAGCTTGGCGGGCGGGGCCGGTTTGGAGGGTGCGGGGACAACAGGCTTGGACAGCTTAGGAGGCTCCGGCCGCTTCTTGCCCGCCAGCGGTTTCACGCTGGAGGCCAGATGCGCCCAGGCCGCCTGCTCCCCGACAGAAAGCCCCCGCGGCGTTCTCATCGACCGGCGAGCCGCGCGGCGGCGGCGCGGGGCAGCAGCACGTAGGCCCGTCCGCGCCCGCTCATCCCGCCTGCAATCCGGCGGGCATCCTCGCCAGCGCCCCAGAAGGTATCAAAGCGGTTCGCGCCCTTGATCGCCCCGCCGGTGTCCTGTGCCACCCACAGCCCGTTCGCCTCGGCCCGGTCCAGATCGAGCCACACCGGCGCGCCCAGCGGAACATAGGCCGGGTCCGCCGCAACCGAATTCTCGCGCCGCACCGGCACACCCAGCGCGCCCAAAGGCCCGTCACCCTTCAGTTCCGAGAAGAAAATCCAGCTCTTGTTCAATCGCATCAGATCGCGGCCCTCACGCGGGTTTTCGCGGATGTAGGCCATGATCCCCTGCATCGAGCCCGAATACTTGCCCGGCCCGCTGCCCAGCAGGCCGCGTTCCCGCATTACCCCGCCGACACCGACATATTCGCGCCCGTTCTGCCCGGCATAGCCGATGCGGATCACATCGCCTTCAGGTGTGATCAGGCGGCCCGAACCCTGAATCTGGAGGAAGAAGAATTCGACCGGATCAGCCGCCCAGGCGATGATCGGTGCCTTGCCCTGCAAAGCCCCGTCCTCGATCGCGGCGCGATCGTGATACAGCACGAAGCGGCCCCGTTCGTCATAGCGGCCCAGCGGCGGGCGTCCGGTGCGTTCGGACGGCGCCACATCGTCGGGCCAGCCGCGCACCAGATCGGACGGCATGGCATAGACCGGCACCTCGAACCCGGCGCGCCAGGTGCGGCTGCCGGCAATCTCGGGTTCGAAATAGCCGGTGGCGAAGGCTTTGCCGTCACCGATCTGCACCGGGGTGAGTTGTTCAGCAAAGAACGCGCGCGCCCGGCCCGGCTGCCACCCGCGCGCAGCATCGCAGGCGCCGCGCCAGTCGTCCGGCCGGGTCAGCCCGCTCGCATCCTCGCGGGACAGCAGGCGCGGGCAGGATTCGATAAAGCTGGCAAGCGCGCCGCGCGCGTCCGCATCGCTCACCGACAGGGCGGCAAAGGTGGGGCCAAGCGCCACGCCCGCCAGAACAGCATTGGCGGCAACAGGAGCGGCGGGGAGGGTAACGGCGGGCGGCGGGACGCTGCCTTGCGGGATCACACGCCCGCAAGCTCCCAGCGCCAACAGCATCGCAAGAGCCAGCAGCCGCCGCATCGCAGGGTTCCTCGGTCACTGGGGGCGCAGCGCGCCCCGGCGTTTAGCCTTCGTCGGTTTCGTCGAGCAGCCAGTTGGGATCACGCGCGGTGATATTGCGCGAGAAGGTCCAGACATCGCGGCTTTCGATCGCATCGTCGAGCGATCCGGCGATCACATTGCCATCCTTGTCACGCGTCACAGCGGCAACATCGGCCACAAACAGCAACGCGATGCGCGCCGTCTTGCCGTCCAGCACAGCCGAATGGACGCGGGTTTCCTCGATCCGGATCAGCGTGTTGGCCAGTGTTTCGCCCGCTGCTTCACGTGCGTCGATCGCCGCAACGAAGCCTGCGTAGACATCGTCGTCGCACAATTCGCGCAGGGTATCGCGGTCGCCGTTCCAGAACGCTTCGAGGATCATGCGGTAAGCACCGCGGGCGCCTTCGAGGAACTGGCCGAGGTTGAACTTGCTGTCAGCCGCCGAAATCTCGCGCAAGGCACGCTCGACTGCAGGCATCACGCCTTCGAGTTCGACCGGACGCGGGGCGACTGCCGGAGCAGGCATGGCTGCGGGGCGAACGCCGGACAGCTTGTCGTCCGATTCGAAGCGCTGCACAATCGGCTCTTCTTCCTGTTCCGCACGGCGCCCGAGCACCGAATACAGCCGCAGGCCGAGAAACGCGGCGACCATGGCGAGGAGAACGATTTCGAGCACAGCAACAATTCCGATCTTCGAACAGGGCGGGAGTTAAGCTACGGCGCAGCTTCGCCCAAGGATGACTACCCTGCCTTAAATGGGTATCGATTACAATTCGCCAACGCCCGATAGGTTGCCACGCGGGATGAATCATTCCCGTTCCGGCGGCGGCGCGCGCGCAGTTGCGGGACGCAAGCGCCCCTGCTAGGCGCGGCGCCAAGCCGACGGCGCACGCCTCGCGTGCATCTGGCGCACATCCTGTTACCCATTTTGCCACTGAAGTTTGCGGCAAAGCTTTTGGAAAGAAACACGACACCATGGCCGACGAAGAAGGCGTCCTCACCAAGCTCGACAACAATGACGCCGCCGGGCCGCAGCCCAACGGGGCCGATACGCTGCCGGCAGTGGGGATCATCACGCAATATGTGAAGGATCTCTCGGTCGAGAACCCGAGCGCGCCTGACGTGTACCAGTGGCCCGAGCCGCCGCAGATCGACGTGCAGTTCAACATCGGTGCCGAACCGATGGGCAGCGATGTGCATGAAGTGACGCTGAAGCTGACCCTGACCGCCACCACGGAACGCGGGACGATGTACATCGTCGATCTGGCCTATTCGGGTCTGGTCGGGATGCGCAATGTGCCAGAAGAACAGGGCCATGCCTTCCTTTATGCCGAAGCGCCGCGCCTGTTGTTCCCGTTCGCCCGCAGCGTCGTGGCGACTGCCGTTCGTGATGCCGGATTCCCGCCGCTGATGGTCGACCCGGTCGACTTCAACGGGATCTACGCCCAGCAGCTCGCATCGCGCCGGGCCGAGGAAGCCGCCGGTGGCAAGCCGATTGCGCCGGTCACGGGCAACGCCTGATCTCCGACCCGTCACAGGCCGCTAGACCATGAGCCTGCTGAAAAACGTCGGCACCATCGGCGGGCTGACGCTGGTGAGCCGGTTGTTCGGCTTTGCCCGCGACATCCTGCTCGCCCGCGTGCTCGGCGCAGGCGGGGTGGCGGATGCCTGGCAGCTGGCCTTCCAGCTGCCCAACCTGTTCCGCCGCCTGTTTGCCGAAGGTGCTTTCGCCAGCGCCTTCGTCCCGTTGTTCAACCGCCACATGGCGGAGGACGAACACGCGGCAAAGCGCTTTGCGGGCGAAGTGCTGGCTGTGCTGCTGCCGATCCTCGTCGTGTTCGGCGCGCTGATGATGCTGGCGATGCCGTGGGTCTTGTGGGCCTTCGCCAATGAAAAGCTGCGCGGCGATACGGTAACCTATGATCTGGCGGTGACCATGGGCCGGATCGCGTTCCCGTATCTGATGTTCATGAGCCTTGCGACGCTGGTGGCGGCGATCCTCAATTCGCTGTCACGCTTTGCGGCGGCGGCGGCCGCGCCGATCCTGCTCAACATCTGCCTGCTGACCGCGCTCGTTTGGGGGGCATTGCAAACCCCCGGCGAGGCGACCCGCGCTGCGACAGGCGTGGGCCTTGCCATCGCGGTATCGGTTAGCGGCTTGCTGCAATTGCTGTGGCTCTACTGGTTCATGCGCCGCGCCGGGTTCCGCATCCCGCGCACCACGCCGCAGGTGACAGCGCGAGTCAAGGAGATGGGTGTGCTGATTGTGCCGGCGGTGTTCGGCGCGGGCGTGTACCAGATCAGCCGCTTCATCGACCTTGCCTTCATCCGCGCGCTTCCCGACGGCAGCCTCACCTACATGGCGATGGCCGATCGCTGGAATCAGCTTCCCCTCGGCATTATCGGGATCGCGCTCGGCACGGCAATCTTGCCCGCCCTGTCTCGCTATATTGCCAAGTCCGAAGACGAAGAGGCGGTGCGCCTGCAAGCCAACGCGATCGAACTGGCGATGCTGCTCACCTTGCCTTGCGCGGTGGCGCTGTTCATCACTGGCTTCGCTTTCGTCAAGGCGTTCATGGAGGGTCAGGCCTTCACCGCCGAGGACGCACGCACCACCGGCATGGTCACTTCGGCGCTGGTGGTGGGCCTGCCTGCTTATGTGCTGGTCAAGGTGCTGACCCCCAACTTCTTTGCGAGGGCCGACACCCGTACCCCGGTCTATACCGCCGCCACTTCGCTGGTGGTGACGGTGGGGCTCAACTTCGTGCTGGTGCCGGTGCTGGGCGTGGTCGGCCTCGCGCTGGCGGGCGCGGTCGGCGCTTGGGTCAACATCGCGCTGCTCGGCGGAATTCTGGCACGGCGCGGTTTCTTCCGCCTGCCTGCACGCGTGCTGGGCCGGATCGGACGGATCGCGCTGGCATCGGGCCTGATGGGCGCGGCACTGATGACGCTGATGCAGGTCGTCGCCCCGTGGCTCGACGGGCCGTTCCCCTTGCGCCTTGCCGCCATCGGCGCGATCATGGTCGTCAGCCTTGTCACTTATGGCACCGCGACAGTGCTGCTCGGAGTCCTCGACAAGCAGACCGTGCAGCGCCTAATGCGGCGCCAAAGCTAACCAATCAGGACATATCATGCGCGTCGTCTCCGGCATCCAGCCCACCGGCAAGCCCCACCTCGGCAATTACCTCGGCGCGATCCGCAATTATGTCGCGCTGCAGGATGATGCCCATGCGGCAGGCGGTGAGTGCCTGATCTTCATCGCCGACCTTCACGCCCTGTCGATGGCCCACGATCCGGCCGAGCTGCGGTCCTCGACGCTGGAACTGGTGGCAACGCTGACAGCCTGCGGGCTCGATCCCGACAAGACGATACTGTTCAACCAGGCGCAAGTCCCGCTGCATCCTGAACTGCAATGGCTGCTGAACGGCACCGCCCGCATGGGCTGGCTGAACCGCATGACGCAGTGGAAGGACAAGGCCGGCAAGAACCGTGAAGGCCAATCGGTTGCGCTGTTCACCTACCCCGTTCTGCAAGCCGCCGACGTGCTGCTCTATCAGGCGACCCACGTGCCAGTGGGTGAGGACCAGAAGCAGCATCTCGAGCTCGCCCGCGATATCGCCCAGAAGTTCAACAACGACTTCGGCACCGAAGACGCGCCGATCTTCACTCTGCCCGATCCGATCATCCCGAAGGAAGCGGCGCGGATCATGTCGCTGCGCGATGGCGGCGCCAAGATGAGCAAGTCCGATCCCAGCGACATGAGCCGCATCAACCTGTCGGACGATGCCGACACCATGGCGCAGAAGGTCAAGAAGGCGAAGACCGATCCGGAGCCTTTGCCGTCCGAGGAAGCCGGGCTGGCTGACCGGCCCGAAGCACGCAATCTCGTCGGCATCTACGGCGCGCTTGCCGGGCAATCGGCGGCGGACGTTCTGCGCGAATTCGGCGGACAAGGCTTCGGCGCGTTCAAGCCCGCGCTTGCCGATCTGCTGGTGGCGAAGCTCGGCCCGATCCGTGACCGATTCGTGGCGCTGAAAGACGACACCGAGGCGCTTGACGCGATCCTCGCCCGCGGCGCGGCCAAGGCGCGCGAACGAGGCAAGCCGACGCTGGATGCTGCCTACAAGGCTTTGGGGCTGGTGCGGCACTAGGCGCAAGGCTGCGATGAACCGGGGCTAAGTCACGGCGAATATTCAATTGCCGTTCATGCCGATACAATATGATATCGCGCGTAAGCACCGTTGCCCTCATTGCAATGGTCAACAAGCAAGGGTTGTGTCATGTTGTCTCCTATGTCGCCAATCAAGTCCTTGACCCGTCTCGCCCTGCCTTTGGCCCTCGCCATCGGTCTGTCGGCCTGTGCCACCCCGTTCAAGGCCGATGTGTCGCGCTTTGCCGTGCCGCTGCCTGCGCCGCAGGGCCAGAGCTTCGCGGTCGTGCCGGAAGATCCGAAACTCGCAGGCGGGCTGGAATTTGCCACCTATGCCAACTCGGTCGCGGCCGAGATGCAGGAACTGGGCTATGTCCGCGCCGCAACGCCGGAAAGCGCCGACCTGCTGGTGCGGTTCGATTACCGCGTCGATGGTGGTCGTGAACGTGTCCGCACCGATCTTAACGGCGCGGGCTTTGGCCCGGGCTGGGGCCGCTTTGGCGGCTGGGGCGGCGGCTTCGGCGCATGGGGCTTCGGCTTCAACGATCCGTTCTTCGGCGGCCCGGACGTTCGCAGCTACACCATCTACACCAGCGGCATCGATCTGAAGATTGACCGCGCCGCCGATGGCCAGCGCCTGTTCGAAGGCAAGGCCGAAGCCGTGTCGCGCTCGAACCGCCTGCCGCGCCTTGTGCCTAACCTGGTGGACGCGATGTTCACCGGTTTCCCCGGCAATTCGGGCGAGACCCTTCGCATCACTATCCGCGACGATGGCGAAAATACCGTGCGCCCCACCGATTGATGGTGTAAGCAGCGCTCAAGAGACCCTTGGACGGGAAAAAAGAAGGCGGCGCCAGGGGATCGGTGCCGCCTTTTTTGTTGCCTGTTTTGGGCAGGTCAGAACTCTTCCGGCTCCATTGCGTCCGCTTCGCTCACGCGCGCGTAGCCGATCGTGTCCACTTCCATTCGCCGTTCGTCATACCACGCCAGCGCATCGAGCGCGGCAGCGCGCAGGCGGGCGTAATCGTTGAAAACGCAGACGCCGTCCTCGACCCTGGCCGCCAGCGCCTGTGCTGCCTTGGAGCAAAGCACCCTGAAATGCGCGAATGAACCGGACTGCCCGTCGTCGCTGCCGCCGATCATGACGATGTGGTAGATGTAGCCGGTCTTGCCATCATCGGCCTCGAAGGGCGCCTCCATGAGGTAGCTTCGATCCGGCGGACTTCCTTCCACATCACCATCGGACTTCTCGTCACGCAGAAGGTCGAAAGCGACCTCCGCAGGTCGACCGCCCGTATCGACCTCGCTGACAAGATAGAACCCCGCCTCACCCTCGGTGATGGTCAGGCGATTGTCATCGGCCAGATATTCGCCCGACAGGCCGACAGGATCGCGCTCGGCCTCAGGGATCAGCCGGGTTTCGGCAACCCAGCCGTTGCACCCGCCGAGCAGCAGGGCAACGGCGGCGACAAGCAGCAGGCGCAGGAACATCGGCGGAGCCTCCCTCGGGGAGCGAGGCTAACCTGTTGGACGGTCTCGCGCAATTGGCTTACGCGCTCAGTCCCGCCGCCCCTCGGCCCGCACAAGCAGGCTCAGCGTTTCGGGATGGGTGGAGCGTGTCGCATCGCTCCAGTCGATCATGGTTGCATCGGACAGCGCGCCGCTGCGCGCAAACAGGACAAACCTACCTTCCCTCGGATACTCAGGTCCCGCAGGCCCAACGCATGCATCGCCGCCGCTGTAGGTTTTCAGACGCACGCGCTGCGTCATGCGTGGCCCGCGTGCCGTGCCGGTGATGCGCAGCGTCATCACCTGATAGGATTCCCCCCGTCGCTGGCGGGGTTCGGAGATGCCCACCACCTCGGCGACCACAATGCGGCTGGCAGAGCGCCACAGGTCATCTTCGCGCTGGCGCTGTGCGGTCTCGCGCCCCATGCGCGCCGCCTCGGCATAGAGGAGCGCCTGCGCTTCGATGCGTGCGCGGTAGGCTTCGTCACTTTCGTCCGGGAATGCCGGAGGGGGATAATAGGCTGGCGGAGAGCAGCCGGTAGCAGGCGCGGCCAGCAGCGCGAGCACGCCGCTGACAGCCAACAGGAGCCTAAAGCTTCGCATGACCTCCGGTCGAACCGAACCCGCCCGTACCCCGCTCGGTCGCGTCGAGTTCGGCGACCTCGTCCCACGCCGCCTGCACCACAGGCGCGAGCACCAGCTGGGCCACGCGGTCGCCGCGCTGGATGGCGAAAGGCTCGTCGCCGAGGTTGATCAGGATCACCTTCAATTCGCCGCGATAGTCGCTGTCGATCGTGCCGGGTGTGTTCGGCACCGTGATGCCGTGCTTCAGCGCGAGGCCCGATCGCGGGCGCACCTGGATTTCATATCCTGCGGGGATCGCCAGCGCGAGGCCGGTCGCCACCGCGTGGCGCGCGTGTGGCGCAATCGTCACGTCCTCGGCGCTGACCACATCCATCCCCGCCGCGCCGCTCGTGGCATAGGCGGGCAGCGGCAGGCCCGCGCCGTGGGGCAGGCGCTTTACTTCGACGCCGACAGGATGGCTCACTCCGCCGCCTCCACCCGGAACGCGGCCGCAATGCGTTCGGCCAGCGCCATGGCGACCGCGCTCTTGGGCATTTCGTCCAGCGTCTCGACGCCTTCATTGCTGATGATGTGGACGCGGTTGCGGTCCCCGCCCATCACGTCACCGGACACGTCGTTCGCCACGATCCAGTCGGCGCTCTTGCGCTTGCGCTTCTGCCTTGCGTGTTCGAGCACATTGTCGGTCTCGGCCGCAAAGCCGATCACCAGCGCGGGCCGCTTGGCCCCGCCAGCAAGATTGGTGAGAATGTCCGGGTTCTCGGTCAGCACCAGCGCCGGGGGCGCATCGCCGCGCTTCTTGATCTTTTCGCCGCGATATTCCTTGGGCCGCCAATCGGCGACGGCTGCGACCATGACCGCGACATCGGCGGGCAGCGCGCGCTTGACCGCCTCGGCCATGTCGCGCGCACTTTCGACATCGACACGCTTCACGCCTGCGGGGGTTTTCAACGACACCGGCCCTGCCACCAGCGTCACCCGCGCGCCCAGTGCAGCAGCGGCAGCGGCGATAGCAAAGCCCTGCTTTCCGCTCGACCGGTTGGCGATGTAGCGCACCGGATCAAGCGCTTCCCACGTCGGCCCGGCTGTCACCAGCACATGCCGTCCGGCGAGCGGACGATGGCCCGCGTCGATCCCGAAGTCGGCGCCCTCAGGCACTTCGCCGAGCAGGGTTTCGACCTCTTCAGGCGTCGCGGGCGCGAAGAATTCGGGCGGACGTTTGCGCGGATCGACCTCGTGATTGATCGCGCCGACATCCATCGGCGGAGCGGCATTGGCCGCGCCCTTTTTCGCCAGCAGCGGCCCGCCAAAATCGGGTGCGAATTCGGGTGCCGGCTCTTCCTCGATGGGATAATCTTCTGCCGCAGGATCGGGCAGGTCTTCGTATTCGGCCTCGATCTCTTCGTGGGTGCGCTTGGCGGTCGAGCGCGGAATGATCCGCGACAGGAAACCGCCCATCCCGCCAGCGGGCATGGCGGCGCTGCCGTCATCCTCTTCCTCGGGCTCGATGGCTTCAACCTCGATCACCGGCGGCGCAAGGCGGCGCGCAGGCGGCTCCAGCAATTGCGGTTCGGCCACATCCATGCCGAAATGCGCGGCAATGGCGCGCCAGATCGCTTCAGGTTCGGGCAGGCGGCCATAGCCGAACTCGCCGCAGGCCATCGGCCCTTCATCGGGGTGGAGCACGGTCACGCCCGCGGCCTTGAGCAGGCCGATATTGCGCTGGGTTGCCTCATGCTCCCACATCCGCACATTCATCGCAGGCACAGCCATCACCGGCTTGTCCGTGGCGAGAATCAGCGTGGTCGCCAGATCATCGGCAATGCCGGTCGCCATCTTGGCGAGCAGATCGGCGGTCGCCGGGCAGACGACAACCAGATCCGCCTCACGCGAAAGCTGGATATGGCCCATCTCGGCTTCGTTCTTGAGATCGAACAGGCTGGTATAGACCTGATTCTCGCTCAGGGCGGCGAGCGACATGGGGGTGACGAATTGCTGCCCGCCCTTGGTGACGACGCAGGTGACATCGCCGCCACCCTTGCGAATCAGGCGCACCAGTTCGCAGGCCTTGTAGGCCGCAATCCCCCCGCCCACGACCAGCAGGATGCGAGGGTGATGGCCCGCGGCTTCCTCCTGTGTGCTCATATTGCCTCGCCTCTCGCGCCTTACGTTCCGGCTGACCGCCATAGTGCAAGCATCATCCATCGCAAAGCTTGGTTAAGTTTGCCTTGCAACGCGGCCGAATGCACTTCGAAAAAGCTCGGCGAGGGCGCGCGGGGCGAAGGCCAGGCCAAGCGCATAGGCAGGCAGGCCCAGCTCGGCCCAGTAGAAATTGGCAGGGCGGGCAAACAGCGCCATCATCGTGGCGAGGCCTGCAAACCACAGGACAGCGAACAGACCGGGCCTTCCGCCCAGCCCCGCCCAGCCGACAAGCGGCAGGATCGCCAGCGGCGCGGCGGCTTCCGGCGGAAGGAAGCGCAGCCCCGTCAACTGGCCGAGCGCGGCAAGCGGCAGGCCATAACCGGCACGCGCATCCCACCCCTGCGAGGCGAGGTCTGCGGGCAAGCGCCCCGCCTCGACACAGGCGTGATGCAGCCCCAGACCGATCGCGAACAGTGCCAGCAGCGCGGCCAGCGCCGCCGCCTCGCGCCAGCGCCGCTCGCCCAGCGCGAATGCCAGCCACAGCAGCACGAAGGGCGCGGCCAGTTCCCGCACGGCCAGCGCCGCGCCTGCGGCCAGCAAGGCAGGCCACCAACGGGCAGGATGATAAAGCAACAGCGCCAGCGTCAGCAGCAGTCCGGCAATGAAGTCATGGTCGAGCCCCGCGACCGGAGACAGCGCAGCGCCGCCGCCCAGCGCCAGCAAAACATCCGCCGCCAGCCGCTCGCCCCGATTGCCAAGCGCAGCAGCATTGCGGCTAAGCCCCCAGGCGCCGCACGCCACCACCGCCAGCACCAGCCAGCGCACTGCATCCACGCCGATGGCGCCCTGCACCCACGCCAGCGTCGGCAGGCGGACAGCCACAAAGGGACGGGTCGGATAACCGCTCGCGCGATGTTCGGTGAGCGCGGCAATGTAATAGCCCTCGCCCGCCGCAACGCGGGCTGCAATGCGGGCATAGAGTGCCATGTCGCCCTTGGCCCTGTCGGGCGAGGAAGGCGGGGTAACGGAGGGCGCAGCAAGCGGCGCGTGTGCCGCCGCAGGCTCCGGCGCGGTCGCCAGCGCGCTCCACACCATTGCGGTTGCCAATAATGCAAGAACCAGCCCCGCCGCCCAGCGCGGCAAGGCGGCAAACGGACGGCCAATCGCCTCCCAGCGGCCAAGCCAGCCGGAAGGCGGGATCATCCGATCCAGCCGAGCGCCAAAGCCCCCCACACGCCGCCTGCCCCTGCCAGCGCGGCGACGAGATAGCCCGGCCAGCGGCGGTCCGTTCGGCGGTCGGTGATCAGCGGGATATGCGGCAGCGGCGGCGTTTCGGGCGCGCCACCCTTGGGCGGGAACTTTTCCTCCAGCCGCCGGATCAGGCCGGGGAGGCGGAACAGAGTTTCGGCATCGGTCTTGAGCCGGTCGGCCAGCGCCGCTTCCGGCCCCAGTTCATCGCGAATCCACGACCGCACATAAGGCGCAGCGGTGTCCCACATATTGATGTCGGGATTGAGCTGGGTGGCGATGCCCTCGACCATCACCATCGTCTTTTGCAGCAGCAGCAGATGCGGCTGGGTCTGCATGTCGAAATCGCGGGTGATGGCGAACAATCCGTCGAGCATCTGGCCAACGGAAAGCTCCTTGACCGGCTTGCCCCGCATCGGCTCGCCCACGGCGCGCAGCGCGGTCGCGAATTCGCCGACCGAGTGGTAACTCGGGACATATTGCGCCTCGAAGTGGATTTCGGCGACGCGCTGGTAATTGCCCGTGGTCAGCCCGTAGAGAATCTCGGCGAGCCACTGTCGTGCACGGCGGTCGATCCGGCCCATGATCCCGAAATCGATCGCGACGATGGTGCCGTCATCCTCCACGAACAGGTTGCCCTGATGCATGTCGGCATGGAAAAATCCGGCGCTGATCGCCTGCGTGAGGAAGCTGATCACCAGCTTTTCCGACAGGGCCGCAAAGTCATGGCCGCGCGCGCGCAGTTCATCCACGCGGCTGATCTTGATGCCGTCGATCCACTCGATGGTCATCACCCGGCCATTGGTGCGGTCCCAGTCGATGCCGGGGATTCGGTAGCCGGGAACGCCTGCCATCTGCTCGGCAAGTTCGCTGGCCGAAGCGGCTTCGCGCCGCAGATCGAGTTCCGAATTGGTCCAGCGCTTGAAATTGGCGATGGTGAGGCGCGGACGCAGGCGGCTGGCTTCGCCCCCCATCGCCTCGACATGGGCCGCAGCCCATTCATAGGTGGTGATGTCGCGTGCGAATTTCTCGCGGATGCCGGGACGCAGAACCTTGATCGCGACCTTGCGGCCTTCGGTGGTGATGCCCTTGTGAACCTGCGCGATTGATGCTGCGCCGACGGGTTCCGGGTCGATTTCGCTGAACAGCTTCTCGATCGGCTGGCCAAAGCTCGATTCGATTGCCGCCTTGATTTCGGCAAAGGGCACAGGCGGCAGGCTGTCCTGCAAGCTCAGCAGATTATTCGCCGCTTCATCGCCCACCAGATCGGGGCGGGTCGCAAGGCTCTGCCCCAGCTTGATCGCGGCAGGGCCGATTGCGCGGAAAGCCCCGGCATAATCGCGCGGGCCGTCCTTGCTGGTCAGCGTCGCCAGCCGCGCCAGCCGCACCAATTGGCGCAAGGCGGCAGGCGCGTTGGGATCATTCTCGATCCCCACCAGCGCACGGCGGCGGGCAAGCGTCACGCCCCAGCGCGCAAGGCGGGAAAGGTGGACGACGGAACTGGTCACGTGATCAGATCTTCCAGCCCGAATGGATCGCGACCAGGCCGCCCATGATCGGTTCGACCTTGGTATTCGCAAAGCCCGCAGCGCGGATCATCTGTTCAAAGGCAGGCATCGGCGGGAACTTGCGGATCGATTCGGCCAGATAGCGATACGAATCCGCGTCCCCTGCAATCGCCTGCCCCATGCGCGGTAGCAGGTGTTCCGAGTAGATATCGTAGGCCTCTTTCAGCCCCGCCCATTCGACGGTCGAGAATTCGAGGCAGAAAAACCGCCCGCCCGGCCGCAGCACGCGCAACGCCTCAGCCAGCGCGCGGTCGATATGCGTCACGTTCCGGATGCCGAAAGCGATGGTGTAGGCATCGAAGCTGCTTGAAGCGAAGCTGACGCTTTCCGCGTTCTGGCAGGTAAAGACGAGACTGCCGTCTTCTTCGTCAAACCCGCGTTCCAGCGCGCGTTCGGCGCCCACGTCGAGCATGTCCTGATTGATATCGGCCACCGTGATATGCGCGCCCTTGGCCGCCATGCGGAAGGCGATGTCGCCCGTGCCGCCTGCCATGTCGAGGATCTGCTCGCCTGCCTGCGGCTTGACGCGCTTGACGAAGCGATCCTTCCACAAACGGTGCATCCCGCCCGACATCGCATCATTCATGATGTCGTATTTGCGCGCGACGCTGGAGAAGACCTCGCCCACTTTGCGGGTCTTTTCCTGAGGGGTGACCTGGGTGTAGCCGAAGGAGACGGTTTCGTCGGTGGTTTCGCTCATGCCCGGTTCCCTAGAGGGAATTGCCGCCGAGGCAAAGGGTGATACAGGCACCTTTTGTTGCGTTTGCCGCGCCGCCCGCTCCCCCTGGCGGCGCAGCCCTGCGAGCGAAAGCGAACACAAAGCAAGATGCCAGAACTCCCCGAAGTCGAAACAACTGTCCGCGGCCTTGCCACATTCCTCGAAGGCGAGCGGATCACGCGTGTGCAGCTTAACCGCGCCGACCTGCGCCGACCCTTCCCCGCCGATCTGGTGCAGGTGATGACCGGCGCCACGGTCAGCGCTCTGTCGCGCCGCGCCAAATACGGGCTGATGCACCTTGACCGCGGGGCGACGATGATCTTCCATCTGGGCATGAGCGGGCGCTGGCGGATCGATCCCGAAGTGCCCGAAACCCATGATCACTTGCTGCTGGAAACCGCGAATCACCGTTTCGCGCTGTGCGACCCGCGCCGCTTCGGTTCGGTCGATCTGGTGGCGAGCGATGCGCTGGACCGCTGGCCGCAATTCGCCGCGCTCGGGCCTGAACCCCTGGGGCCGGGATTAACCGTCAACCACCTCAAGACCGCACTGAAAGGCAAGACCCAGTCGATCAAGCTGTGCCTGCTCGACCAGCGGATCGTGGCGGGCCTCGGCAATATTTATGTGTGCGAGGCGCTGTGGCGTTCGGGCATCCATCCGGCAAAGCAGGCCGGCAAGGTAACAGGGCCGCAGCTCCAGCGCCTTGTGCCTGCGATTGTCGATGTGCTCGAAGCCTCGATCCGCGACGGCGGCTCCACCTTGCGCGACTATGCGCGGCCCGATGGCGAGCTCGGATATTTCGCCAGCAGCTTCGATGTCTATGGCCGCACCGGCGAACCTTGCCGCAACAATGATGGCGGGGTTATAGAGCGCATCGCGCAAGGCGGACGCAGCACGTGGTTCTGCCCAGTTTGCCAGAAGTGAGGGAATCGTTGACCTTCGGGGCAGTTCTGACTATGCGCGCTGCTTTCCGGCGGTTGGGCCATGCGTCCGCTCGCCCATCTTCGAGCAAACCGTCACCAATTCCTCGGCTGCCTCAAGCGGCCTGAACCAAACGCGAGACAGACACGAATTATGGCCAACACGCCGCAAGCCAAAAAGCGCATCCGCCGCAACACCAACCGCGCCGAAATCAACGGTGCGCGCATCAGCCGCATTCGCAGCTTCATCAAGAAGGTGGAATCGGCCTGCGAAGCGGGTGACAAGGACGCGGCTGCAGCCGCACTCAAGGCAGCCCAGCCGGAAATGGCGCGTGGTGTTGCCCGCGGCGTGCTCCACAAGAACACCGTGGCCCGCAAGCTCTCGCGCCTGACGCGCCGAGTCGCCACTCTCTGATTCGATTCGTCGCGCTGACCTGATCATGCCTTAGGCATGATTACGGATTGCCGGGACCTCGCAAACGAAACGGGCCGCGCTCAATGAGCGCGGCCCGTTTCGTTTGCGACAAATGCAACCGTCGGTTTGCCCGAAAATGTCAGGATTCACCACGATTCGCACCCCGAAAAACGTGATTTTACCTATAAAACAATCACTTCAACGCAAGTCTGCGGGTCAGCGGCGAGTCAACAGGATTATTTCACTTTTTTTAAAAGTCCGCGCTTGCGCAATGCGCCCCAGAGTTCTTTAGATCATCTCCACCCGGCGCGGGACAGCTCGGGTGCATTTACAACTTGGCCGACAGGGGGGAACCCCGGGATCCGTGATTCCGGGGCTTGGGAAGGGCAAGCCTGTCGCAACGGTAATGAAAAGATCTGCGAGCCGCATGGCTCGGCAGGCCAGGGACGAATTGGGGAAGAGCTTGTGCACAGGACTGACAAGGCACGGCCAGGTGGTCGCCATGCAGATGAACATCTGATGGAAGATTCCGAAGCTGTAAATCTCGCCGCAGACTGGGCCGACATCAGCCAGGGTCTGCGCAAGGATCTGGGGCATCAGCTGCACAGCCAGTGGATCAAGCCGATCCAGCTTGGCGCGCTGACCCGCGACACCGGAACGCTCGACCTTTACCTGCCCACCGAATTTTCGGCCAACTGGGTGCGTGACCGCTTCCATGACCGCTTGCAGCTCGCCTGGAGCATTGCGCGCAGCGAAGTGCGCAAGGTCAATATCGTGGTCCACCCCGGCCGCCGCCAGCTGCCCGATCTGCGCCTTGATGATGGTCGCCGCCCCGCCAATGACGGCGCGAGCGCGATTGCTCTGGCTGCCGGCGCGCTGGGCGATGCGAACTTCACGTCCTCGGTCGGGCTTGACCCGTCGCTGACATTTGCCGCCTTCGTGACGGGTGAGGCGAACATCCTCGCTTGCAACGCCGCGCAGCGCATGGCCGCGCTCGAACAGCCGCAATTCTCCCCGCTCTATCTCAAGGCGGCGACCGGTCAGGGCAAGACCCACCTGCTGCACGCGATCGGCCATGGCTATCTGCAAACCCATCCGCGTGCGCGCATCTTCTACTGCTCGGCAGAGCGCTTCATGGTCGAATTCGTCCAGGCGCTCAAATCAAGCCAGACAATCGAATTCAAGGCGCGGCTGCGCAGCTTCGATCTGCTGCTGGTGGACGATATCCAGTTCATCATCGGCAAGGCGAGCGCGCAGGAAGAACTGCTTTACACGATCGACGCGCTGCTGGCTGAAGGCAAGCGGCTGGTCTTTGCTGCCGACCGCGCTCCGCAGGCGCTGGACGGCGTGGAACCGCGCCTTCTTTCGCGCCTGTCGATGGGTCTGGTGGCGGACATCCAGCCCGCCGATATCGAACTTCGCAAGAAGATCCTCGTCTCCAAGCTCACCCGCTTTGCGCCGCTGGGCGTGCCGGAAGACGTGGTCGACTTCCTCGCCCGCACCATCACCCGCAATGTGCGGGAACTGGTCGGCGGCCTCAACAAGCTGATCGCCTATGCCCAGCTGACGGGGCAGGACGTGTCCCTGCAACTGGCCGAGGAACAGCTGACCGATATCCTGTCGGCCAACCGCCGCCGGATCACCATTGACGAAATCCAGCGCACCGTGTGCCAGTTCTACCGCATCGACCGCGCGGAAATGAGCAGCAAGCGCCGCGCGCGCGCTGTGGTCCGTCCGCGGCAGGTGGCGATGTATCTCTCCAAGGTGCTGACCCCGCGCAGCTACCCGGAAATCGGGCGCAAGTTCGGCGGGCGCGATCACTCGACCGTGATCCATGCCGTGCGCCTGATCGAAGACCTGCGCCAGCGCGATGCCGACATGGACGGCGATGTGCGCAGCCTGCTGCGCCAGCTCGAAAGCTGACCGGCGCAACGGTTAATTCGCACATAGTATCGCCAAGCTTTGCACCGTCATTTCGACAGGCCCATCCACAGGCCTGTCGACAGGCGGTGCACAGGCTGTAAACAGCCTGTCCATGCCTTCTCAGCGCCTTTCTCCCGAGCTTGTCGATCTGCCCGCCGGATGGATATCCGCCCTGCTGCGCGGTGGCAGGGGCCGATGCCCGCGCTGCGGCGAGGCGACGCTGTTCCGCGCTTGGCTCAAGCCGGTCGAGCGCTGCGGGCATTGCAAGCAGGACTGGTCGGTGCAGCAGGCGGACGATTTCCCGGCCTATATCGGCATCTTCGTGGTCGGCCACCTGCTCGCGCCGGTCGTGATCGCGATGATCTCCGGCGGCATTTCGGCGTGGCTTACGCTGGCGATCATCCTGCCGGTTGCGATCATCATGCTGCTGGCCATGCTTCAGCCGGTCAAGGGCGCGGTGATCGGCTTCCTGTGGTGGCACGGCATTGGCGCCTTCACGCAAGAGCGTCGGCCACCGGTTGACATGTCATGAGCATGTCGTCGGCACGTCTTGAGCGGTTCGCCCGCCATATCGTGCTGCCCGAAGTCGGCGGTGCGGGGCAGGTGCGGCTGGCCGAGGCGCGGGTCGCGATCATCGGTCTTGGCGGGATCGGCTCGCCTGCTCTCCAGTACCTCGCCGCCAGCGGAATCGGGCGGCTGGCGCTGGTCGATGACGATGTGGTCGATGTCAGCAACCTCCAGCGCCAGACGATCTTCACCACCCGCGACATCGGCTACGGCAAGGCGGTATCGGCGCGGCGATGGCTGGCGAATTTCGACGATGCCTTGCAGGTCGACGTCTCCGACGCGCGGATCACGCCCGAGAACGCCGCCGGCCTGATCGCGGGCGCCGACGTGGTGCTCGACGGGACCGACAATTTCGCCACACGGCTGGCCGTCTCGGACGCCTGCGTGACGGCGGGCATTCCGCTGCTCTCGGCGGCGGTGGGCCGGTTTCAGGGGCAAGTCGGGGCCTGGGCCGGGCACCTCGCCGATCAGCCCTGCTACCGCTGCTTCGTGGGCGACGCCTTCGATGCCGAGGATTGCGACACCTGCGCCGACGATGGCATGCTCGGCGCGATGGCCGGATGGGTTGGCACTTTTGCCGCGATGCAGGCGATCAAGGTGCTGCTGGCAGGCGTCAGCGACCTTGGCGATCCGGGCCGGGGCAAACTCCACATCCTCGACGGGCTCAATCCGGGAATGCGCACAATCCGGATTGCGCAGGATCCGGGGTGTCGGGCGTGCGGGTCAGCCGCCTAGCACTTCCCCCACCCATTCCGGCACCAGCACGCTGGCCGGGCCAAGGCGGGTTTCGTGGAATAGCCGCGATCCTTCGCTGGGTTCGAGATTGAGTTCGAGCGTGCGCGCCCCCGCCGCACGCGCCTCCTGCACAAATCCCGCCGCCGGGTACACCGCGCCCGATGTGCCGATGCTGACGAACAGGTCGCAGGCCTCAAGCGCCTGATAGATGCGGCCCATCTGGTAGGGCATCTCGCCGAACCACACGACATCGGGGCGCAGGGTCGGGGCGCGGCAGACCGGGCATTGCGGACGGCCGATCATGGTGCCGAGCCACGGCGAGCGGGTCTCGCAGGACGAACACAGCGCGCTCTTCAGCTCGCCATGCATGTGCAGCACCCGGGCAGAGCCGCCCCGTTCGTGCAGATCGTCGACATTCTGCGTGACCAGCAGCAATTCGCCCCGAAACTCGCGCTCGAGCCGCGCCAGAGCCATGTGCGCCGGATTGGGGGCGACATCGCCGAGCGCGGCGCGGCGCATGTCGTAGAAATTCAGCACCAGATCGGGGTTGCGCGCAAAGCCTTCGGGCGTGGCGACATCCTCAACCCGGTGCTGTTCCCACAAGCCGCCTGCGCTGCGGAAGGTGTCGATCCCGCTTTCGGCGGAAATGCCCGCGCCGGTGAGGATGACGATGCGCTCAATCTCTGCCATGAAGCCTTCAAGCACGGGGCATGAAGGCAAGGCAATGGCACAGCTCAAATTCGGGGTGATCGGACACAAGGGCCGGATGGGGCAGGCGCTGGAGGCGGCGATCACGCAAGCGGGCCATGTCCTGTGCGTCGGCGTCGATGCCGGGGGCAGCATCGGGCCTTACGCCAGCCAGTGCGATGTGCTGGTTGATTTCTCGGCGCCGGATGCGCTGCACGCCAATCTCGGGGCAGCGCGGGTCGCGGGCAAGCCGATCGTGGTCGGCACCACTGGACTTGAGGAGCGCCATTTCGTGATGCTCGCCGAATCCGCGCGCGCCGTGCCGGTGCTGCAATCGGGCAATTTCTCGCTGGGCGTCACGCTGATGGCGCATCTGGTGCGCGAGGCCGCCGCACGGCTCGGGCCGGAATGGGATATCGAGGTGCTGGAGATGCACCACCGCATGAAGGTCGACGCGCCATCGGGCACCGCCAAACTGCTGGGCGAGGCGGCGGCGAGTGGTCGCGGGATTGCCCTGACCGACAACATGGAAAGCGGGCGTCACGGCATGACCGGCGCGCGGGGGGTGGGAGCGATCGGCTTCGCCACCTTGCGCGGCGGCACCGTGGCTGGCGAACACAGCGTGATTTTCGCAGGCAGCGAGGAACGCATGACGATCTCGCATTCCGCCGAAAACCGCATGATCTTTGCCCGCGGCGCGGTGCGTGCGGCGGAGTGGCTGACGGGGCAAAGCGCCGGACGCTACACCATGAACGATGTGCTGGGGCTGTAACGCATCATGGAAGACGACTTCGACGACCTTGCCTACCACCGCGATACAGTGAGCATCCTAGTGACCTCGGGGTTCTTCAACGAGGACGACCTTGAGGATTATCTGGCCGACCTCGCGCTTGATCCCGACGGCGCGCCCCATGCGGCTGCCGTCGCCGATCACGCCCGCGCACAATTCGCGGCCAAACGCACAGCCGAAGCGGGCTGGCCGGCGGTGACCGACTGCGACCGGCTCGACGGTGCGTTTGCCGCGCTGGAGACTGACGGCATCCTCGGTCTCCACAATGCCGGTATGACCACCAGCGATGCCCATGCCGACGCGTGGGAGCTGATCGGCCGCGATCCGCCCGGCACGTGGCTCGGGTTTGCCTATTACCACGGTCAGGATATCGAACGCGTTGTGGCCGGCAATCCGCTGTTTATCGGCTTCGATGCCGTTGCCGAGGGCCGCGCGGCCAAGAGCACTGTCGGCGAGGCGATCATGGGCGCGCTTCACGGCGCGGGCTTTGCGCCGGAATGGAACGGCGACCCCGAAACGCGGCTTCAGGTTCCGGGAATCGTCTGGCAGCGGCGCACGAACTGGGTGCGGCCCGCGCTGCCGCCGCAAGCAGAAGCCGGGAACAGTATCTGGCGCCGGATATTCGGCTGACATGAACAAGGCCCAGATCTTCGAATTCTTCCGCCGTCTGGCCGAGGACAACCCCTCGCCCCAGACCGAGCTGGAATATGGCAATGCCTATCAGTTGCTCGTCGCCGTCGCGCTGAGCGCGCAAGCGACCGATGTGGGCGTCAACAAGGCGACCCGCGCCCTGTTCGCCCGCGTCTCCACGCCGCAGCAGATGCTCGATCTGGGCGAGGACGGGCTGAAGGAGCACATCAAGACCATCGGCCTGTTCAACTCCAAGGCCAAGAACGTGATCGCCCTCAGCCAGATCCTTGTCGATGAGCACGGCGGCGAAGTTCCTGACACCCGCGAGGAACTGGTGAAGCTCCCCGGAGTCGGGCGCAAGACCGCCAACGTGGTGCTCAATTGCTGGTTCGGGCAGGAGACTTTCGCGGTCGACACGCACATCTTCCGGCTCGGCAACCGCACCGGCATGGCCAAGGGCAAGACGCCCGATCATGTCGAAGCCAAGCTTGAAAAACGCGTCCCCCAGCCGTTCCGCCGCGATTCCCATCACTGGATGATTCTGCACGGGCGATACGTGTGCAAAGCGCGCACGCCGGAATGCTGGCGCTGCACGGTTGCCGATCTGTGCAGCTTCCGCAAGAAGGTGACAGAGCCGCCCAAAAGCCGCGCCGCATCAGAAACCAGCGTGGATTAAGGCGCGGTTCAAGCACGGGGGCGATGATCGTGCTCCCCACTGTGGAGACATGTCATGACCGCGCGCTTCCTCGCCCTTGCTCCCCTGCCGCTAGTCCTTGCGTCCTGCGCACCCAACGATCCGGCAGCCGATGCCGCCCGCGCCGCCGCCGCGATTGCCGCTGCGCCCGAGGCGACCGTCGTTGGCCCGGGGCAGAACTGCATCAACCGCTCGCAGGTGCGCAGCACAGTGGTGCGCAGCGACCGGGTGATCGATTTCGAGATGAACGGCGGCAAGGTCTATCGCAGCACGCTGCCGAACCGCTGTCCGGGCCTGACCTTCGACCGGGCAATCACCTACGAAACCTCGATCGACCAGCTCTGCACCCAGCAGATCGTCTATTCGCTCCAGAACATCGGCGGCATCCCGCAGCGCGGCGCAGGCTGTTCGCTGGGCGAATTCGTGCCGGTGGAGTATGTGCGCAAGCCGAAGGGGTGAACAGCCTTAGCTGACCACCGCGAATGCGCCGGTCCTGTCGACTTCGTACGGAACGCCGGGCATGATCGCTTTGCCATCCACTACGGCAGTCGCAAAGCGGGTGCTGCCATCCTTGCCGCGATAAGTGCCGACCAGTAGCGCACCGATCTCGCCAGAGACGTGGTTGTCCTCAAAGGCGATGGCAATGGCACCGCCAGCCGCATTGGCGAGCGCAGGGCCGCTCTTAACGGCATCGATGACATAATCGCGCGCAATCGCCACGCCGCCAGCGGCAACTGCGGCTTTCACGCCTTTGCGGTTCTGCCGCCGGGCTATCGCGACCGAGCCGGGCCTTGCCGAAGTCGCATTGCCGTCGAGCGCGCTTGCCACGCCGTAAGTACCGCAGGTCGCATTACCGCCAATCCGTGCGATGGCGACCGAACCGTCTCCACCCTCGGCAGAGCCTCCGCCATAGGCGAACACGACGCAGCCCGCACCGCCGATTGCCTTACCCCGGTCGCCGCACATCGCCATGCCATAGACATTGACCCTAGCGGTGCCGCCTGCTCCGGCATAGGCGAACCCGGCTTCACCGCAGACCGCGGTGCCGCCCGCGCCGACTATGACCGCGACATTCTTGTCCTTGCCACGGTCGATGGTCTCGCTGTCGCCGCCAAAGCTGACATCGACCATCCTCGCACTGCTGCGATCGTCCCCCGTATCACTCATTGTCTTCCCCCAATCAGGGCCAGCGCTACCGCCCGTCCTCGTAATTGCTTTCGTCCAGCTCCAGCCCCGCGCGGCCATCGGCGGCGGTATGGGCGGGCGCATGGGGTAGCTCCATGTCTTCGGGCTCCTCCACCTCCAGCATGCCTTCCCACTTGGTGATGACAGCGGTCGCCACGGCATTGCCGACCACGTTGGTCGCGGTGCGGCCCATGTCGAGGAACTGGTCGATGGCGAGGATGATCGCCACGCCCTCCACCGGCAGGCCGAACATCGCCAGCGTCCCGGTGATCACCACCAGCGACGCGCGCGGCACAGCGGCGATGCCCTTGGACGAGATCATCAGCGTCAGCAGGATCATGATCTGCGTGCCGATGGGCAGATCAATCCCGTAAGCCTGCGCGATGAATAGCGTCGCAAAGCTCATGTACATCATCGAGCCGTCGAGATTGAAGCTGTAGCCCAGCGGCAGCATGAAGCCCGAAATCCGGCGCGGCACGCCGAACCGGTCAAGCTGTTCGAACAGCTTGGGCAGCGCCGCCTCTGACGACGCGGTCGAGAAAGCGATCATCAGCGGCTGGCGGATGTAGCGGATCAACACCCAGATGCGCGAGCCGAGGAACACCGCCCCCGCACCCAGCAGGATCACCCACAAGAGCACGAGCGAGAAGTAGAATTCCAGCAGCAGGGTGAGATACGTCCCGAGGATCGCCAGCCCGCTCGCCGCAACCACATTGGCGAGCGCGCCGAACACCGCGACCGGCGCATAGCGCATCACGTAGCCGGTGACCTGCAGCATCATCTCGGCAAGGGCATCCGCGCCCGTGACGAGCGCCTTGCCGCGCTCGCCGATGGCCGACAGGGCAACGCCAGCGAAGATCGAGAACACTAGAATTTGCAGGATATTATTGGTCGCCAGCGCTTCAACCGCGTTCTTGGGGAAGATCGAGAGGATGAAGTCGGTCGCCTTCAGCTCCTTGACCTCGCCCACAGCGGCGGCGGCTTCGGCGACATCGGGGATCGGTGCGCCGATGCCCGGCTGGAACAGATTGACGAGGATCAGACCGAGGCCGATGGACACGAGGCTGGCGGTGATGAACCACGTCAGCGCCCGCACCCCGATGCGGCCCAGCGCGGCGCTATCGCCCATATGCGCGATGCCGACGACGATGGTGGACAGCACCAGCGGCGCGACCAGCATCTTGATCAGGTTCAGGAAGATATCGGACAGCAGCTTGAACCACGGCGCGATGTCCGCCTTGATCACAGCCGCATCGACCGTCTGGTTGAGCACTTGGCCGACGATCACGCCCAGCACCATGCCCAGCAGGATGTAGAGGGTTAGCTTGCGGTCCATATTTGCTCCCGTCCGCGTGCTGCGGCGTTTTTACTCTGCCGTTTCCAGCGCCAATGCCTGCACGGCGATGCGGGTGTAGATGCGGGCAAGCGCAGCCAGATCGGGGATCGCCGCCGCCTCGTCACGCTTGTGCATGGTTGCATTGCACAGGCCGAATTCGATCACCGGGCAGACAGCGCGCAGAAACCGCGCGTCGGATGTGCCGCCGGTGGTGCTGAGTTCCGGCATAACGCCGGTCTCGGCCTCCACGGCCATGCTGACCAGTTTGGAGAATGCCCCCGGTTCGGTCAGGAACGGCTCGCCCGAGATCACCGGGCGCGCCTTGCCTCCGTGTTTTTCGGCAATCGCCATCACCCGTTCCGACAGGCTGTGGCCGGTGTGCAGATCGTTGAAGCGGATCGAGATGCGCGCCGCGCCCGCTGCCGGGATCACATTATGCGCGCGGTTGCCGACATTGATGTCGGTGATTTCGAGGTTCGACGGCTGGAACCACTTCGTGCCGGTATCCAGAGTCAGCGCGTCCAGTTCCGACAGGATCGCCACCAGCTTGGGCAGCGGATTGTCGGCCAGGTGCGGATAGGCGACATGGCCCTGCGTACCTTCGACATCGATGAAGATATTGACCGAACCGCGCCGTCCGATCTTCACCATGTCGCCAAGACGGTTCACCGAGGTCGGCTCGCCCACAAGGCACAGGTCGGGCTGGATGCCTTCGGCCGCCATGTAATCGATCAGCGCGCGGGTGCCGTGGAGCGCCGGGCCCTCCTCGTCGCCGGTGATGATGAAGCTGATCGTGCCTGCGTCCCGCGGGACATCGGCCACGGCGGCGACCATCGCGGCAATTGCGCCCTTCATATCGACTGCGCCGCGCCCGTGGAGCAATTCGCCGCGCTCTACCGGCTCGAAGGGATCGGACGCCCAGCCTTCACCCGGCGGCACTACGTCGAGGTGTCCGGCAAAGGCGAAATGGCGTGTACCTTCTGGGCCGGGCCGGATCGCGAACAGGTTCTCGACCGGAGCCTCGTCGCTCCCTTCCGGGCCATTGCCGCGCACAAAGCGATGGACGGCAAAGCCCAGGGGCGTAAGCATCGCCGCAAGTTCATCAAACACTGCGCCGGTCGCGGGCGTCACGGAAGGTGCGGCGATCAGGCGCTTGGCAAGGTCGAGCGGGTGAAGCATCAGCGCAGGCCTAGCAGGAGTTGCCGCCAATGCCCAAGCTTGATCTTGCCACGATTCCCCAGACCAATGCGACCGGCTATCCCCCGCCCTTCGATGCCGCGGTCGAGGGGCGCTGGTATCGCCGTCTTGGCCCGCCAGCGGCACTGACATTGATGGGGGCGAGCCATGTGACACTGGCGCCGGGGGCCTTCTCCTCGCAGCGGCACTGGCACCGCGGACAGGACGAACTGGTGGTGATGCTGGCGGGCGCAGCGGTGCTGATCGACGACAGCGGCGAAACCCCGGTCGGGCCGGGCGATTTGCTGGCCTTCCCGGCTGGCGAGGCCAACGGGCATCACCTCCACAACCGCTCCGCCGAGCCCTGCACCTTCGTCGCCATCAGCGCGGGAAGCCGGGAGGGCGACAGCGGCGAATATTCCGATATCGACATGGTGTTCGACGCCGCAGGCTATGCCCGGAAAGACGGCACCCGTTACGACGCGCACCGTATCCCGTGATCGATCTGGCAGGCTTTGCCCTTGCGGTGCTGCTGATCGAGCTGACGCCCGGGCCGAACATGGCGTGGATCGTCACGCTGACGCTGTCGGAAGGGCGGCGCGCCGGGCTGGGGGCGATTGCCGGGATTGCGCTGGGGCTGGTGACCAATGCCGTGCTGAGCGTGCTTGCCGCCAGCCTGATCCTCGCCCAAGGGGCTGGTCTGGAGCGCGCCGTGTCGCTGCTGGCGGCGGCGATGATGGCGTGGCTGGCATGGGAGGCGTGGCGGGATGCAGGCATCAGCTCCACCGCGCTGCCCCCACGCGGCGACAGCCCGCGCCACGCCCTCGCGGGCTTCGTCATCAACCTCATCAACCCCAAATCGGCGCTGTTCCTGATCACGGTGATGCCGCAATTCGTCCCCGGAGGACAGCCGACTCTTGTGCAAGGGCTGAGCCTTGCCGCCGTCAGCGTGACCATCGCCACCGCTGTCCACCTTGCACTGGTGCTGAGCGCCGGGCGTGCGCGGGCGGCGCTAATGGCCGAGGCGCGGGCAAGGGCCGTGCGCCGGATGCTGGCGCTGGCGATGCTGGCAGTGGGCCTGTGGTTCGCGCTGAAGGCCTTCTAACGCACCGCTTCCCACTGCTCGATCACCCATTCCTCGGCCTCGGCCGCGGCGATCCACTCGCGCATCCAGTCATGCTCCAGAATCGCCTGCATATAGGCCTGGGCAAAGCCCGGAACGCCGATGCCATAGGTGACAAAGCGGGTGACGATCGGCGCGTAGAAGATATCCGCCGCCCCGAAGGTGCCGAATAGATACGGCCCCGCGTTGCCGTGGCGCGCGCGGGCTTCCGCCCATAGCCCCAGGATGCGGACGATATCATGCTTGGCCCCGTCCGACAGGCCCGCCAGATCCATCCGGCGGCGAATGTTCATCGGCAGCTCCTTGCGCAAGGCGAGATAGCCCGAGTGCATTTCCGCAACCATCGCGCGCGCCATGGCACGCGCGGCATCGTCCTTGGGCCAGAACCGTTCACGCCCGACCTTGTCGGCACAATATTCGAGGATCGCGAGGCTGTCCCACACCACCGCGTCCCCATCCCACAGCACCGGCACCTTGCCGCTGGAGGGCTGCATTTCGCCCATGTCCTGCTTTATTCGGTCCCACTCCTCGCCCATCAGCGGCACAGTGAGTTCGTCGAAATGCAGCCCCGACTGCTTGACTGCGAGCCAGCCGCGCAAACTCCAGCTTGAATAGTTCTTGTTGCCGATGATCAGTTTCATGGGTCTGCGCTCCACCTTGCGAGACGGGTTGAAGGGTTGCCCTAGATATTCAGGCTTTTCCTGTCGAGGCTGAACGGTCTATCGCGAACGTGCAAGAAGGAGCCGCCCCCATGACCCTGCCCCCGTTCCACCTCGCCTTTCCGGTCGACGATCTGGCCGCCGCCCGCGCCTTTTATGGCGGCGTGATGGGCTGCGCCGAGGGGCGGTCATCGGACGAATGGATCGACTTCGATTTTCACGGCCACCAGATCGTCGCCCACCTCGCGCCAGGACAAGCAGGCGACCGCGCTAGCAACCATGTCGACGGCCACGGCGTGCCGGTGCCGCATTTCGGGCTGGTGATGGAGATGGCGCAATGGGAGGCACTGGCCGATCGCCTGCGCGCAGGCGGCGCGGACTTCGTGATCGAGCCCACCATCCGCTTCAAAGGGCAGCCCGGCGAACAGGCGACGATGTTCCTGCGCGATCCATCAGGCAATGCGCTGGAGTTCAAGGCCTTCGCCGATATGGGCAAGCTGTTCGCGAGGTAGCTTGTCTTTCGGGACTATCCGGCCAAAGCCCAAGCTTCGGCTAGCCACCCCAGAGCGGCCTCCCTCGTCATCCCAGCGGTTGCGAAACACAAGCGAAGGTTGAACGCCGGGATGACGAAGGATGGCATCAGCCTTCCCACTTTGTGATGCTGGCGACCGCCCGACGCACTCCCGAAACCTGGCATGGCAGCGTCAGCCGGTTTTTGCCAAAAGCGGATATTCGCAAACCGATCCCGTTGTCGCCATTTCTTCCTTCGTCGCCCCGTGCTTGACACGGGGCTTGGCTACTTTGCCAACGTATCGGTTGCGAACCATCTTTCCCAAAGATCGCCCCAGTCCGGATTGTCCGTCTCGATCAGCGCAAATTTCCATTCGCGTCGCCATTTCTTGACCAGCTTCTCGCGGGCAATCGCCTGTTCGATCTCTTCATGGCGCTCGACATAAACGAGCCGCGTCTTCGCAAAATCAGCGACATGGCGCGAGCCCGCCCCCTCGCGGTGCTGATACACGCGGACCAAAGCATCCGAGGTGACGCCGACATACATCCCGCCGCGATAGCGGTTCGCCATGATGTAGACCCAGCCGCCCCTTTCCATCGGCCCAGTATTGCGGCGATGGCGGAAAAAGAAAAGCCAAGCCCCGTGTCAGGCACGGGGCGACGGTGAAGGGGGTGGCAGAACAACACCCACTTGCAGTCATCCGCGACTGATCGTCAGGTTCCCGAAAGCGGACACGCACAGCCGCGCCCCGCCCCTTTTCCTTGACTTTGCGACCCCGCGTGCCTAGCTCCCGCGCTTCCCTTTCCCAGCGAATCTGAAAAGGCCAAGCATGGCACGCGTTACCGTTGAAGATTGCGTCGACAAGGTTCCCAACCGCTTCGACCTCGTCCTGCTGGCTGCACAGCGCGCGCGCGAGATTTCGGGCGGGAGCGAACTGACCATTGATCGTGACCGTGACAAGAACCCGGTTGTCGCGCTGCGCGAGATCGCCGAAGAAACCGTCGGCCCGCGCGTTCTGCATGAATCGCTGGTCACCAGCCTGCAGAAGATCCTTCCGGATGACGAGGACGAAGCGGACGAGATCGGCTCGCTCAGCCAGTCGGCCGAAGCCCTGCGGATCACCGCATCGGCACCGGCGCGCACCTCCTCGCTGGGTGGTGACTACGACGGTTAAGCGTTTCGCTTCAAAATCTTAGCCTGATTTCAGGGGCGGTCCAGACCGGCGTTTGCGCAGGTCCAGACCGCCCCTTGATCGTTTCAGGCCCCTGCTTGACCGGTTCTTGACCCTGCCTTGCCCGTGCTTGCCATCGGGCCGGGCGGCGCTATCCCTTGGACCGTTAAACAATGGTCACATCACGGGGCGGCAAGGCGCATGGCATCGATCGCGGTCTACAGCGTCAAAGGCGGGGTCGGGAAGACGACGCTGGCGGTCAATCTGGCATGGTGTGCCAGCGCGATTTCGCGCCGCAAGACACTGCTGTGGGATCTGGACGCGGCCAATGGCTCCGGGTTTCTGCTGGGGGTCGATCCCCGGAAGAAACGCAGCGCTGACAGCATGTTCGCGGACGGAAGCGATCCAGCCAAGCTGATCCAGACCACCGCCTGGCCCGGCCTCGACCTGCTTCCCGCCGATGAAAGCATCCGCGCGCTCGACCGCACACTCGACCGGCTCGGCAAGAAGAAGCGCCTCGCCAAGCTGACAGCGGCGCTGGGCAAGGATTACGAACGGATCATCTTCGATTGTCCGCCTGTTCTCAACGAGTTGAGCGCGCAGATCATCCGCGCGGCCGACCTTGTGATTGTTCCCTTGCCGCCCTCCCCGCTTTCGACCCGCGCTTTCGAAGTGGTAGTCGAAGAGGTGCGCGGCGCGGGTAAGGGACATCCGCCGATCCTGCCCGTCCTGGCGATGCTCGACCTGCGGCGCGGCCTGCACCGGCAGGCGCGCGAGGCGAACCCGACATGGCCTGCGATCCCGCTCGCCAGCGCGGTCGAACAATGTGCGGTGGAGCGCAAGCCTGTGGGTGCGTTTGCTCCGCGCTCTCCGGCGGCACGGGCCATTGCCCAGCTCTGGACCGCGATCGAGCGCAAGCTGGCGGAGAAATAGCCGCTTTCGCAGGTGCGAGAAAAGCGCTTATACTCGCCGCGATCAGGGTTGTCGGGGCGCACAGCATGAACGGGTTTGGCGAAGGGCTGGGAACGGCGATCGAAGGCGGCCTGCTTGGCCGGGCGATGGAGCCCGGCGCGGGCGAGGCTGGTGACCATCCGGCAGGGCCAGTGACCTGCGCCAATTGCGGCGCCGGCTATACCGGCCATTTCTGCCCCGAATGCGGGCAAAAAGCCCACATCCACCGCAGCCTCGCCGCGATCGGTCACGACATCATGCACGGCGTCCTGCACCTCGACGGGAAGCTGTGGGAGACGCTGCCGCTGCTGGCGTTCAAGCCCGGCCACCTCACCCGCCGCTATATCGCGGGCGAGCGCGCCAAATTCGTCAGCCCGATGTCGATGTTCCTGTTCACGGTCTTCGCGATGTTCGCCGTTTTCCAGATGGTCGGCATTTCCGCACCGGCCGATTTCGGCAAGGGCTTCGTCGATGGCGCAGGCGGCGCATCAGTGTTCCAGACCAATATCCAGGAGCAGATTACCACGCTCGAAAAAGAGCGTGACCAGCTGCCGAAAGCGGCGCCTCGGCGCGAATCCATCGATGGCGAGCTGAAGGTGTTGCGGCGGATTCTGACCAATACCAGTACGACCAACAGCATCAGTCCGACCGGCACCGGGATCAAGTTCATCGATGAAGGCATCATCGCCAAATGGAAAAAGAACCCGAGCCTGATGCTCTACAAGCTGCAATCGAACGGGTACAAATTCAGCTGGTTGCTGATCCCGTTGTCGGTTCCGTTCCTGTGGTTGCTGTTCGCATGGCGGCGGCAATTCAAAGCCTATGACCACGCGGTGTTCGTCACCTATTCGCTCAGTTTCATGTCGCTGCTGTTCATCGTCATGTCGATCCTCGGCACGATCCCTGAGGGTGGCGGGTGGGCGGCGCTGCTGTTCTTTGTCGCCGCGCCGCTGCACCTCTACAAGCAGCTGCGTCATGCCTATGGCCTCAGCCGCTTCTCGGCCTTCTGGCGGTTCTGCGTGCTGTTGTTCTGCATGCAGATCGTGTTGACCGAGTTCCTGCTGGCGTTGGGCGTCTTGGGAGCGTTCTGAGCCGGACCCCGGCCGTCAGGGGCAGGGGAAGCGCTAACGCACCAGTTCGGAAAAGGCTGCGCGGATTGTGGTTCGTGCCGCGAGTTGCGGCGAGAGCGGCCTGATAGACCTGCGCTGACATCGAGACAAAAAAAGGGCGCCGGAATCGCTTCCGGCGCCCTTGTCTGATGTTTGAGAAGACCTCAGGCGCCTTGCGGAGCCTCGTCGCCCTTGCCGAAGCGCTTGCCCGCCTTGGGTATCGCCGAGCCGCGCACCTGCGCCGGAATGCTCGGCCCGCGCGGGGCATCGGGACGGTCGATCTTGCCGTTTTCAAGCAGCGAGGAAATCTCCTCACCGGTCAGCGTTTCATATTCAAGCAGCGCCTGGGCGAGCAGGTGGAGCTGATCTTCATTGGTCTTGAGGATATCGGTCGCACGCTGGTGAGCGCCTTCGACAAGGCCCTTGATCTCGCTGTCGATCAGCTCGTTGGTATTGCCCGAACGGAAGGTCCGCTGCGCCGCGCCCATGCCGAGATAGCCTTCAGACTGTTCCTCGTACTGCAGCGGGCCGAGCTTGTCCGACATGCCCCACTGGGTCACCATGTTGCGCGCCAGATTGGTCGCATACTGGATGTCCGACGAAGCGCCCGAGCTCACCTTGTCATGGCCGAAGATGATCTCTTCCGCCACGCGTCCGCCCATCGCGACCGAGAGGTTCGCGTGCATCTTGTCACGGTGGTAGGAGTAGCTGTCACGCTCCGGCAGGCGCATCACCATGCCCAGCGCACGGCCGCGCGGGATGATGGTGGCCTTGTGGATCGGATCGGACGCGGCCTCGTGAACCGAGACGATTGCATGGCCGGCCTCGTGATAGGCGGTCATCTTCTTCTCGTCGTCGGTCATCACCATGGAGCGGCGTTCCGCGCCCATCATGACCTTGTCCTTGGCGTCCTCGAACTCCTGCATCGCCACCAGACGCTTGTTACGGCGCGCTGCCAGCAAGGCAGCTTCGTTGACGAGGTTGGCGAGGTCCGCGCCCGAGAAGCCGGGGGTGCCGCGCGCAATCACCCGGGGGTTCACGTCGGGGGCCAGCGGCACCTTCTTCATGTGGACGCTGAGAATCTTCTCGCGGCCGTCAATATCGGGGATCGGAACGACCACCTGACGGTCAAACCGGCCCGGACGCAGCAGCGCCGGATCAAGCACGTCGGGACGGTTGGTCGCGGCAATGATGATGATGCCTTCGTTGGCTTCGAAGCCGTCCATTTCGACCAGCAGCTGGTTCAGCGTCTGTTCGCGCTCGTCATTCGAATTGCCGAGCCCGTGGCCACGCGAACGCCCGACCGCGTCGATTTCGTCGATGAAGACGATGCACGGCGCGTTCTTCTTGGCCTGTTCGAACATGTCGCGCACGCGGCTCGCGCCGACGCCGACGAACATTTCGACAAAGTCCGAACCCGAGATGGTGAAGAACGGCACGCCCGCCTCACCCGCGATGGCGCGGGCGAGCAAGGTCTTGCCGGTGCCGGGCGAGCCGACCAGCAGCGCGCCCTTGGGAATCTGGCCGCCGAGCTTGGAGAAACGCTGCGGATCGCGCAGGAATTCGACGATTTCCTGGAGTTCCTCGCGCGCTTCGTCGATGCCGGCGACATCATCGAAGGTCACCTTGCCAGACCGTTCGGTCAGCAGCTTGGCCTTGGACTTGCCAAAGCCCATCGCGCCGCCGCCGCCGCCCTTCTGCACCTGACGCAGCGCGAAGAAGGCGATGCAG
>Ga0209812_10000584_pt1 | contig 31887 bp, 26 predicted proteins | sample JI71714BDNA_FD_187502 | JGI IMG/M metagenome (GOLD analysis project Ga0209812, IMG submission 187502) | Wastewater effluent complex algal communities from Wisconsin, to seasonally profile nutrient transformation and Carbon sequestration -... | ecosystem: Engineered > WWTP > Effluent > Algae...
CTCGTTCCAAATTCTAATCCTAAAGCACCAAAGTTCAATCCTGTGACTGTCGGATTATTGGCTTGCCATCCGATCAAAGTAGATGAATAATGATCGCAATCCATACCCGAATTATTTAACATGGAAAACAATAAAACGGATGGATGTAAGATCCAATTCCCTAAATTCTGGTTAAATGAACTAGCCATCTCAAACATAGAATGCATCTGAACGACATTCGATGTATTCCAATTGCTTATGTCTTGATTAAAAGCTGTTGCTCCAGAAAACATTAGAGGCATCAACATGACATTTCCCGTATCCCAATTACTAATATCTTGATTAAATGAAGATGCAACGACAAACATAGAAAGCATACTGTTCACATTTGTAGTGTTCCAGTTGCCAATGTCTTGATTGAATTCTGCTGCTCCTCCAAACATATAATCCATATGTACGACATTGGTCGTATTCCAGTTGCCAATGTCCTGATTAAAGGAAGATGCATATGAAAACATATAAGCCATATTTGTCACATTAGAAGTATTCCAATTGTTTAATGGTTGGTTGAATGAAGATGCTACGTTAAACATACTCGACATATTATTGACACTTGACACATTCCAATTATTGAGATTTTGATTGAAAGTACTTGCGTTTGAAAACATATCAGACATATTTATGACATTACCTGTATTCCAGCTGCCAATGTCTTGATTAAAAGAAGATGCTCCAGCAAACATGAATGCCATATTTGTCACATTAGAGGTATTCCAATTGTTTAAGGGCTGATTAAATGAAGATGCATCTGCAAACATTAAATTCATGTCATTTACATTCGCAGTATTCCAAGAATTTAAATTTTGATTAAAAGAAGAAGCATTTAAAAATAGCCTTGACATGTTCGTTACATTGGTCGTATTCCAATTTTCAATTATTCTATTAAAGGCAGTAGCTTCTGCAAACATATTTGACATATTTGTTACCGAAGATGTGTTCCAAGTCCCGATCGTTCTATTATAAGAAGTTGCAAAATAGAACATATAAGACATATCTGTGACTTGCGAAGTATTCCAATTATCCAAATCATGATTAAACAAACTAGCTCCCCTAAACAATCCATGCATATTGCTAACATTAGACGTATTCCAATTATTTATGTCTTGATTAAATAAAATTGCATCCCTGAACATTTCACTCAAATCCGTTACATTAACAAGGTTTGGATTGTCGCTTGCTGTAATCACTAAATTTTGACATCCCTTAAAAGTACTATTCATACTAATCCAATTAACATCTCCCCATTGTAAGACATTGGTTAATTTATTTCTATCAGGCCCATTATCAATGAAAAATCGAAGCAGATTGTCTGAGACCATATTTACTGTCACCACATCACCACCATTTATATCCAAACCACTCAGTACCACAGGCGACGGAGTTAATGAAGTGAAACTACCACTACCTGTATTGCCTGATGGACTTGCACTCCATGTGTAATCTACAGTTCCACTTGTTTGTGCATTAAATCGAATTTGTGTGGTAGCAGATGGGAATGTCCATTGTGTAATGAAGTCCTGACTATATGCTTGGTCCCAATAAAAAACAAATAGAAAACTAAGGACTAGTTTTATGGTTGTATTGAATATTGAGTTTGAAAGACGAGAAATTGTTAAACTTGGTTGTTTCGTTTTGAATGACATGAATAGAGTTATTTTTTTGTTGAAAATCTTATTTATTAATCTTTTTCATTTCCTATCAAAGCTTGATTAATCTCTTCTAGGTAAACCCTGTCTATAGGTTCCGTATAATGGAATACCATCTTTTGACTGCGGAGATATATTTCTTTTGCTTTGGTGATATGCTCAGTAAATAAGGAGTCGTTCCCCATTTTTTGATGACAAAGCGCTAAGTAATATTGGTTTTCAGCTAGATCATTTTGGACGGTTTGGAGATTAAGTTGGGTGATGGCTTTCTCATAAATGCCTGTTTCTAAGTACATGGCGCCAAGATGTAAGTGATCAAAAACTGAGACTTGCAGCGTTGTATCTGCCATATATTCTTCCATAATGGAGATGGCTTTATTGACGTCGCCCAATTGTTTGTAACAAAGTGCTTTGGCCACCTTCAGATGATAATGTCCACCTGCAGAGTAACCGATATTTCCTTTGGAAACTGCTTCGAGAGATTCTATATCGTCGATGGCTCCCTGATAATCTCTGAAAAACTGAAACTTGCACCATCCACGATAACCGATGTTCTCTCTGAAGTTATACTCTACTGCTTTGTCTATTAGGTATTTCCATGTGATAAAGTCACCACTTTTGAGATATGCTGTGGATTTATTGAGATAAGCATAGGAGAAATGGGGGCACTTTTCGATGGCTTTGTCCAATATTTCTTGGTATTCTCGGCTGTACTGATAATATTGGTAAGCATCTTCTGCGATCAGGCAAGCTTCATATTGCAAAGTGTCTTTCTGATAAAGGAAGACATTGCAATTTTGTGCAGTGCTTATGGTCTGACATAAAGCGATTACCCAAACGATGATGTATTTTGTCAACTTTATCATGGCATTATTTCTTTGATTTGACCATCTGTTATTTTGAATGTCAAGTATTGGTAGTAATCTTTTGGTCCTCTTTTGTTAGAGAGTATCTTCCATCCTTTGAGACTTTTGGTAATGGTCATCAGTTGATCTGTGATGGCTTTATCAAACTGTTTTTCTTTGTAATCGTATCCTGAACTTATTAATCGAAATCTTCCTGTCTCACCTTTGCAATTGACGATAAATCGGATACGAATCATACCTGAATCTTTTATCGTAGGATCAGCTTTAAACTGAGAAGCAAAGGTTTGATCTAATGCATATTTTTCGCCTTCGTACTGCATCTCTTCATTGAGATTGTGGTATTGTTTGGTGTTTTTTTCATCGCATAAAGTAAAACTAGGATCATCCAATTTGGGATCGGGCGCTATATCTCCCACCATAGAAAGATATTTGGAATCCTTGGGTACGGATGGGTGCTGACAGCTTTCGGTCATGATGATAATGGAAAAGAAAAAGATGATTGTTTTGTACATATTTTAGGGATTGGTGTTAAACCTTATAGGTTTTGAATTTATTATATCATTAGTTTTCATCGATGATCCATTCAGCATTAAATGATTTATTTTGTTTATATTTTTCGCCAAATGCTAAAAACTGTTCTCTCCCACCGAACCAATCAAGGGCTTCATCCTTACAGAGTCGAGTTTGCACATCCGAAAGATAAGCTGAGTAACTGCTCCACGTATAGCTTTCATATGCATCTGTATAAAAGTGATGGATTGGATTATGATGGACATAAAAAAGGACTTGTTTTTTGTTGAATGCTTCATTTGATACGTACTTTCTTCTGAACCCTTTTTGGAGTAAACTGCCAGTTCGCGACTCTTGTTTGTTGATTGCTTTTGCATAACCGAGCATAAATCCCCTGAATCTTTCAGAAACTACCCACGAGCTTAACTGATCTATGAAACTTGCTACTTTCAGATCTGGTGGATATGGCGATGATGCGGGATGTTTGTCTCCGTGTAGCGTGTATAGATTTAACAAATTCTTGAAATTTGTCAAATCCGTCTCTGCTGCGGCATCTTCTAGATGCATCCTTCTAATCCAAGGCATCACATAATCCTTGTAAAACGTTTGGTTGACAATCTCGAAATCATCTAACGCTTTGGCCAAAAGTTGGTCCTGATCAACCACTTTGATAAACAAATGAAAATGGTTGTCTAATAAACAATAACCAAAAGTATCGAAATAGCCAGTCATCTTTTGACTGTATTTATTTAGAAAATACTTGAAGTTTTCAGTGTTGAAAAAAATGTTTCCTTTGTTAATTCCGCGATTATAAATGTGGTAATATCTTGCTGGTAATAGTGGAATCGTCATATCATCTTTTGCTGCCATTTTTCTTAATTTTTTTTGCAAAAATACAAAATAATTATGACCTATTTGCCTACCATACATGTGGTCATAGATCTCTAAAAATGACGATGATTGCATACGTGTATTTACAAGCTTCATTTATTCCAAGCTTAATATTTTATAAACCTTGAACTTTTACCATGGATATGCAATAGATATAAACCGGTTGGTAAATGTGATGCATCCACGCTCATACTTTCAGACTCTTTATGGAATGATAGACCGTCCACCTTACGTCCTTGTGCATTAAATATTTGTATTTCCGTTTCATCTGTATATTTACCTTGGATACTCAATTGGTGGATCACAGGATTGGGATAAACTTTTATTTTATTTTGAAAAAATGCATGATCATTATTGGTAGAAGTTAAAGTTGACTGGTTAAAAAACTCCCAAAGGAAGTTTGTGGCACTCAATGGAAAATTCACTCCATTTGGATAAATATGGTTCATGTTTTTAATTAATGAAAATTGAAATTTACCCATTTCAGATTCTATTTTGGGCTTCGAATAGATATAAGTTAAAGAAGCTAAAGTCGATGTAAGCGTATATTCATTTGATAATCCGAGACAAGTATTCATTCTATTGATATACTGATTCATATAGATTAATATGGAATCATTAAAAGGTAACTCATTAACATTAGCTACGGTAAGAAATCTATCATCTAGATTCCCAATAATATTCCAAAAAGGGATGGATTTTTCAGCTAAAATAGAGTCTGCCGGAAACAAGATAGAACCTACGCCACCACACGCTGCAAATATATCAGATGCATGTATAGCTAATTTGTGCGAAAATGAGCAGCCATTCGAAAAACCTGCCGCAAAAACCTTTTTATCATTTATCTCATATTTCGAATTGATATCATCTAGCATCATTCTTACAAATTTGATATCATCCTTAAAATCTTGATTTAAGTTAGGGCATTGGTCCTGAATTAAATCACCTGTTACCCATCTTGTTAATATCGCAGGATTATTATTAGGGAAATTAAGGATACAATACTTCAAGGATGTAGGAAATACGGTAATAAACTTTTCCACCTGACCTTTTTCTTTCCAACCTGAAATGTTATAAAATTCATTTCCATTTCCACTTGTACCATGAAACATGAAAACTACCGGATAGCCACCAATTGGGACTTCACCAGTTGGTTTTACGACAATAAATTCTCTCAATTTATCATCAACGACTATGGTATAATCTTTACGTTCTTGTGCTATTCCTACTTGAAGAATTAAAATTTGGATAAAGATCAAAAGTAATGCGTATTTATTGAGCATAACGATAATATTTAAGTATTTAAATTTAGAACATTAATGAAATACGAAAAGTTCTGTAATTTTTATGTACATTGACCTGATTATTTCGCTCTAAATTCTTTGTCTTAATATTTATCATCAGAGACTATCATATTTTACAAACCTTACATTTTCCCCATCTACATGCAGCAGATATAAACCGGCTGGTAAATGTGATACATCCACACTCATACTTTCAGACTCTTTATGGTATAACAGACCATCCATTTTACGTCCTTGTGCATTAAATATTTGTACCTGAGTTTCTGCTGTATAATCACCATGGATATTCAATTGGTGGGTCACAGGATTGGGTGTTATTCGAAGAGATTTGTGGTTAGAGAATCTATCAAAAGAAATAGATTTGATAGGTGTATAACTCATTTGTCCATCAAAATCTACTTGTTTGATTCTATAAAAGGATGTTCCACTAAATGGTTTTTGATCTATAAATGAATAATGTTGAGAAGAAGTAGTATTTCCTTTTCCTGATATTTTTGATACAAATTGCCACTCATGACCATCTACTGAATTTTCTATTTCAAAGTAATCATTATTCACTTCTGATGCTGTTGACCAATTAATATGCACATGATGATGAATATCCTTTGCAACGTTAAATTCTGTAAGCACTATAGGTAATGGTACACAAGTGACGCTTGGTGTTGGATAACCTGATGGGCTAATGTCATAATTTGAAGCATCATTTCCTATCCAATTATCAATGTTATTAATTGCAGTTCTCAAAACTGTAGATGTACCCGTCAAAGTTCCATTATATTTTGAATTGTCTAGCTCTGTTCCGATGTTAGGATAGAGTGAGATACAATTTACACCATTTGTTAGTCCTCCTGGGATGTGACTTCTATTTACACTTGTTCCGATGCAACCTGTATTGGCACTCCAACCAGTAATTGGGTCTAGACATGTAGGCGTACCGTTGCCGTCGTCTGATGTGAGGCCAGCAATAAATGTGGGAGAAGCCGTACTGCCAGTGTAAGCGATCATTTGGTCTCCTCCACTTAGGTTAAATAATCCTGTGCCTGATAAATGGACCATAGTTGCACCAGAAACACCAGAAATGGTTAATACATCAGCAGTGTTTTCATTAAATGAAATAATCGTTCCACAAGGTATTCCACCTGCAGGAGCAGTAAAGAGCCAATGATCTTCCCCGTTTCCAACCCACGAACTAGGAGAACCCAATCCCTGGTCAGAAAAATAAATGGTGGAACTACCCGGAATCGTATTGAGGGTAATAATGGCAAAACCATCTACTGGCAGATCTTCATTATACCCGATAAAGGCTATGTCTCCGATGGAAAGTTGGGACTTTGCCGAATAAACTAATAAGAAAAGTAAAAAAGTAAAAGTAATGTGTTTCATCTTTTGATTGATTTTGAATTGATTTAAATTATTGGGGTTATTTATTTTAAAAATTGTCAATATGGTTTACAAATAGTGTTTTTGCTTATTCATTTTTGATAAATCGTATGTTTTCATGATTAATACATAATAGATATATACCTGCGGATAGATTGGATACATCCAAACTTATAATCGAACTTTCTTTTTTCAAAGAAAATCCATTCATTTCACGTCCCAGAATATTAAAAATCTGTATCCGAATATCGTCAGGATAGAACCCTTCAATACTTAAATGATGGGTGACTGGATTAGGAAATATCCGTAGAGCTTTGTCATTAATTAACCTGTCAAATGAAAAAGATTTGATAGGCGTAAAACTCATTTGTCCATCAAAATCTACTTGTTTGATACGGTAATAGGATGTTCCACTAAATGGTTTTTGATCTATAAATGAATAATGTTGAGAAGTAGCAGTATTCCCTTTTCCTGATATTTTTGATACAAGTTTCCACGTTCGACCATCTGCTGAATTTTCTATCTCAAAGTAATCATTATTCAATTCTGATGCTGTAGACCATTTCAGTAAAACCTGATTATTTTGTGTTTTGGTGAGATCAAAAAAGGTGAGTGAAATAGGCAATGGTCCAAGTGCTAAATTTGCTGCATGTTCAAACCAAGTGAAACCTTTGACTTGTATGCCATCTAACCAAGGATACGTGCCGTCATCATATTTTTCTCTGTATCCTTTTGTCAATGTAGGATTGTAAGCCATACCTTCTACCCATGATAAAAATGGATCTCGCACTGCATCATAATGTGACCCTGGGTAGGATGCCAGATAAGCATTCATATTGTTACCATCTGTATTCCTGGATTTAAGTAATAATACAATGTTACTTGGAGCTCCTGTTTTAGCTATCCAATCCAATCTATCTATGGTCCAATTGAAAAAATTACCACCCGAGCTAGATGGCATAGGCCGATAATAAGTAATCAGAATATGATCGGCTACAGTGGCTATTTCTTCCATTTCGGCTTCTGAAGAATATGTCAAAACCAAGCCTGTACTGCCTTCGCCACCGATGTAAGCTTCACATATCAACGGACGACCAGGCACACTTGATGTTGTGACACTGCAAATAGATTTTATGGATGATAGCTGACTAATGTATGAAGCATAAGTAGGACAAGAACCATTTGTGGCAGCATTATAAAATTCACATTCATAAGTAATCATGTCCAATTTTTGCGCACTGGTGACAGATCCACAATTGTTATAATCTTGTATTTTTTCAGCAGTAGCAAGCGCACCGACATTTCCACTCACATATTCTATACCTTCTGCATGTGCTTTGGCAATAAAAACTTGTAATGCCATCATATCTGGTGTAAATGAACCACACGATGCGGTGAGAATCTGAAACATATTGGTACAAATCAGATAATTAAAATCATTGGCCACAGCATAAGCTATGAGTGCATCTTCTGCGGCTGTATTACCTAAGACAGTGGTCTTGAATTGCGTCACCCAGAGTCCACGGAATTCTTGGTTTGGCTCTGGTAGTTGTGCAGAGATGACAAAAGAATGGAGTGAAAACAGGATTATTATAACGCACTGATTAATATAATGCATCTTTTTATTTTTAAACATAAGGCACCTTTTTCTCAGGACTATTTAATAAAGGTTGGTTAGCTATGGTGAAATAATATTAAAGTACAAATTGCAAATTTACACCCAAAACCCAAACGAAGCATTAGTGATTTATCACTAACCTATTAGTTTGTTTTGTATAAATGATTTGTAATATTATTTAATTATTTGAGTCCATAGTTTGATAAAAGCCTTATGGGCGTGGATTTTTCAATAATGATTAGGTAGTCAAAACTCTTGTTTCCTTTTATTTTGGTGTAGTAATTATCACCTTTTTTAGGGGCATGAACATAGATAGCACCTATAGCATTTAAAACTTCTTTATCAATATTTTTACAATCTATAATGTTGATTTCTTTATCAGTAAAATTTACACCTGACGCATATGTTGTTTCGAATGGTTTTAACTGGAAGGCTGTGGGTTTGTGAGTAGATTTATCTTCAAAATCGATCGCCATAAAACTTCCTTCTTTAAAATCCATGCCGATAGCGACAAAGTCATCAGGATGATTTACACTCAAGTGGTGACCCATGCCCGTTCTGTCTTGTAATGATGATCCTTTTTTATTGATATGTTCATTGTGCGACCAAATCATCATTTTGGTATCGACTCCCTGTTTTAGTTGGATCAATTCTACCATTTTCGCCATATTTTCATCTCTAGCATTATAGTCTTTGGGAGGAAGTTGAGCTAATTTGTTAATTTGACATAAAATGAAATATTGCCACTCTAGGTCAATAGCAGATGTCAAAAGAGATTGTTCTGAAATCGCTCTTAGCATCTTTATTTTTTTGTTTCTCTTTTCTTGTCCTTCTATGATATCAAAAATGGCTTGTGCTTTTTCAGGATATTTTTGAAATATGATTTCTTTAGTTGCATATATTTTGGAATACTGGCTATCCATTCCAAAGAATTGTACCTTTTCAGAAGGATGAAGTTGGTTGTAATCTTTCATCCAAATAATCAATTCTAAAAAATCCTGATGTATCCAAGGCCAAAGTCTAACATTTAACAGTAATTTTTCTGGGTCACCTTTTCCTGTCAATATAAATTCACTGATTGCAGCGCAAGGCATGTAATCAGCTTCCAATATGAAAGTATTGAATCCATATTGAGTAACTAATGATTTGACTATATCCGCCCGGACGATGGTAAACTCTCTTGTGCCATGAGTTGATTCGCCTAATGCAATGATTTTTTTGTTAGATATTTGATCCAATAATTGCTTGAGATGATCATCTTTGATAAAGTGTTTATTAATATCAGACTGAGCAATACCTGTTTGAAATAAAGCAGTCATCATTATAAGAGCTATACATTTGCCTAGATAAACTACACAAGAAAGATGTTTTAATAATTGCTTCACTTCAAATCTTATTTGATGGAGTATACATTTACAAAGTGCAAAAGTACAATCAAATCAAATGAAGTGAGATAGTGATTTATCACTAACACTGTCGTCATAAATTCATAGCTTTAATCACTAGTTCGGCAGATGATTTTACCCCAAATTTTTTCAATAATCGCTGCCTATGATTATCCACTGTATTTTTTGTAATGCCTAAAATATCAGCGATTTGTTTGCTTGCTTTCCCTTGACTTAGCAGACCAATGATTTCTTTTTCTCTTTGGCTAGTGTTGGGGTAGGGCTTTTCTATCCACTGTTGGTCTGTGGATGAATAATACGTAAATAATTGTTTGTCTGGCATGGTTGCATCTAGCACAGTCATGATAGATGTTACGTCTGGTTTCATGAGATGATCGACGTTGGTGTATAGTACCATACCATAAAGCAATTGATCATTTTCGTCAAAATAAAGAGCTGGATATTGAATACTATTCCATTTATATTCATTGTCATCATTCATTATTCTGGCATACATTGTGAAGTTAAAGTTCTCGCGTTGGTCAGGAGCTAGACTAAATATTTTTGGAAAAATGATCGCAATGTAGGTCATTATAGAAAGCAAATCTTCATCCTTGTATCTGGAGAAAAATATTTCAGGGCTTGTTGCTACAAGTTCTTCCGCAGTCATTGATGTCATTTTTTTAACAGAACCATCTACCATTAGAATTTTAGGAAATGGTTGTGTATTCAGAAATATTTGCCAATAATACTCACCTAGGACTAGTTTTGGAATCGTCTCAATATAGGGTTTGAAAAATTGATATATTTTATTTTCATCATCGGTCACATGACTTCTTGTTTCTTCCCAAAGTTCATAAAATCTTTGTTGGGTGATGGTTTCTATTTGAAGATTTTGGTGATCCATTTCGTTGATTTTTTGGGTAAATCTTAAAAAATGACGTAAGTTATAATTATTTTTATTAATTCGATTTTTGAATCTAATAATTTAAGTGTTTTCATAAAAGTGATTATTATGTTGATTGCTTTTGACAGATTAAAATAAGGACGCTTTTCCACATATTTCTCCTTCTAAAATATTTAATTATTTACAGTCTATTTCGTGCCTTATACCCAAATATAGTTAGTTAAATGGTATCACTTTTTGATAAAATCCAAGTGTCTAAAACATAAATAGAAGGCATCATAGCTAATAAAGCGAAGATTGTCGTCTTGTTGTGTATAGCCTATAGAGATCTTGCTCATTTGCGCACATATACAGTCCATCATTCACCAAAACCTTTCTCCAATGGAAGTTTAAATAAGTATTTTAGTTTCTAATTTTTTATTTTCTACATTGGGCAACTATTTCAATTATATTTACACTTATCAATCGTTGGTATGTTATTAATACGATAAAAATAAAATTTTAATCAAAATGAAAAACCTTTTAGTTTTACTTTTCATAAGTTGTACAACTATACTGAGCGCTACTGTTTACAATGGAAATATTGGTCTTGCATCTCAAAATGATGTAAATAATTTTAATAGCACTTATGGTTGTGATTCTATTATAGGGAATCTAGATATTAGTGCTGATGTAAGCAGTTTGGCGGGATTAAGTAATATTAAATATATTAGTGGTAATCTAAGTATTCAATATTCGAATATAACAACTACAGCGGGTTTGAGTAATCTTAAAAAAGTAAATGGAAATATTTTTATCTTCCAAAATTACATATTAGCCAGTATAGAAGGTTGGACCAATCTTACCGACATTGGTGGGAACTTGTCAGTTCAGGGTAATTATGCATTGACTTCCATAGACTTTGACAAGGTTGCTAATGTAGGGTACAGCAGTACTGACCCGACAACAAATATTATTTGCATATTTGGGAACTCATCTGTGGCTTCGATCAATACTTTTAAATCACTAAAACAATACAATGGGGAACTAAATTTTGGAGGGAATTTACTATTAACAAGTATCTTAGGATTTGACAGTTTGACTACTGTAAGATCAATCAGAATTTTGGATCAAAATTTAAGCAGTATTGCTGGTTTTAGTACTATCGATTCTTTAGGAAAATTTTACATCAATGGTCCTAATCATATAGAAAATCTTGATGCCATGAGTCAGGTCACTACTATTAATGAATTGACTTTAGCCTATATGCCTAAATTAACAAACATAAACGGGTTTTCTCAATTGACTAAGGCGGGTGAAATAAATTTGACAAGTATTGGGCGTATAAAACAAATCAATCTTCCTAATCTTAAGACGGTCAGTTTATTGTCATTATATAGTTTGGATAGTGTACAAGTTTTAGATAACATTGGAAGTTTGGAAAGGGCAAATTACCTTGGTATAACATCCAATCCATTACTAACGTCGATTCCAAGTTTTAATAGTTTGGTAGCAGTATATCAAAGTTTAAGCCTAAGCTACAATCCATTACTCGAAAACATATCTGGTCTTTTTAATTTGAAATATTTGAATAATATCACAGTAGAATTCAATCCTTTAGTTAATACTTGTTGTTTTATAGCTGAGTTACAAAGGATTGGCCGTATCCAATCACTAATTCTATTAAATCAAAATGGTTCTGAATGCTCTGATATCATTGATCTGTTGTCTTTGGATTGTAATGACCCTGATTTGGATTTTAGAGTTGCTCAGGATAATTGTGATTTAAAATATAATCCTAACCAATTAGATACTGATAATGATGGTGTAGGCGACATATGCGATAATTGTCCTTCTGTGGCCAACGCAAATCAGTTAGACTCAAATCAGGATGGAATAGGTGATGCTTGTAGTGCAAATTTAAATGGTTCATTGCACAAAGTGGAAGTAGAAGAAGCAGATATATTTATTTCAAATCCAGCCCGAGGTGTAATATTAAAATCAACCAATGGTTCTTGCTACAGAATAAGTGTAGACAGTGAAGGGAATATTTATTCTATGCAGGTTAATTGTCCTTGATAATTTCCTTTATTAAAACATCTTGGCGTCTTTCATTTTTTCCAACTCTGCCAGTTGAAATATTCTTATTGATATTTTTTAGCGATAAGAATATTTCAACACATGGAATGAGTGTCTCTATTTTTTACAATCAGTTTAGTCGGTTCTGTTGAAAAACTCAGATAAGTCTAAGAATTGATTCTTAAAGCTCCAAGATAAGATTCCCTTTCAAAAATCATGATGTCCCCGATGTTAATTATCGCAGGGTAGGCTAATACATTGTTTAAAAATGAATTGCGACCTATTTATCATGTAGTAATACAATATGTCCTTATTGTTACTACTTCAAGGTTAGTTAATAACTCAGGTTTCAGTGTAAATACTTAATGGAGAAATTGCAAATTTTGTTCTTCATTTTAGCGGTTGTAGATGAAATTTAATATTGCATATTGATTTTAACGTCTTATTTCTTTTGTCTTGACACAAAAGAAACAAAAAGTCAAGGCTGTTCCATTTTCTTAACGCCAAAACTTCAAAAAATAGCTAAACCGAAAAAACTCGCTTTTGGATTTGGTAGTTCGTAATTGGCATTAGTGGCACTACGTTCGCAATCACACGTTTTTAAATGTGTATTAGCTCGAACAGTTTTCGCTTCTTAACGCCATTTTCTGAAGTTTTGACTAAAAATGAAAAGGCCGGTCAGACAAAACAGAAAGGTTTCAAGATAAAAAAAATGCCAATTACATTGATAGTCAATATAGTAAGTTATGCAAAGCTAGTAATACATTTATTACCCATCATTGCTTTAGCAATAAACGAATACTACAACTCATTTCATTAATTGTGTAATGGCTTGGACATTATAAAGGCTCACCTTTGTGATGTTGTAAAATGATCGTATCACATAAAATATTAACGTTAAAATTAATAAGACATTACTATTTGATATTCGAAAAACGTATTATTATTTTTGTGTAAAAAAATAGACAACTAATCTTCAATTAAAAAGATAAATTGTAGAAATGAAATATTTTTAATTCGGTAGTTTTTTTGCATCGTGTCAAGTTTTACTTCTTGAATCAAAAGGAAATCAGTAAAACATCATATTAATTTATCAAAATCATGAATAAAGTAATAATATTAGACAAACGTCCTATTGGCAAACCAACACCAGAAGATTTTCGAATAGACGAAGAAGCAATTCCAACTATCAAGGATGGTGAGGTCCTTTTAAAAACAAAATATGTTTCTGTAGATCCATATCTACGAGCCAGAATGAATGATTCAAAATCTTACGTACCACAATTTGAATTGAATAAAGCGATCCAATCAGGTATCATTGCAGAAGTATTCGAAAGTAAACATGCAGATTTCAAAAAAGGCGACTTTGTATCTGGAAATCTTGAATGGAAAGAATGGCAAATGTCAACCGGGAAAGGATTGCAAAAAATTGATGGAAACGACATAAAACTTTCAGCTTATTTGGGCATTCTAGGCATGACTGGACTTACTGCGTATTTAGGCTTGATGGAGATTGGATTACCAAAAAAAGGTGAAACAATTGTAGTGTCAGGTGCAGCAGGAGCTGTAGGTACTATAGTAGGGCAGATAGGTAAATTGTTGGGTTGTAAAGTAGTGGGTATTACTGGATCAGATGAAAAGGTAGCTTTGCTCAAAACCAAATTCCAGTTTGATCATGCCATCAATTATAAAACGGTTGCTGATTTAAGAAAGGCGATTAAAGCTGCATGTCCTGATGGCGTTGATATTTATTTTGATAATGTAGGTGGAGAGATTTCAGATGCCGTATTGGCCAATATAAATAAATTTGCTCGACTTCCAGTATGCGGAGCGATATCACTATATAATAATACAGAAGTGGCACTCGGTCCACGATTACAACCTATTATTTTAACAAAAAGTGCAACTATGCGTGGATTTATAATCAGCGATTTTTCTGAAAAATTTCCTGATGCTATAAAACAACTGTCCATTTGGCTAAAAGAAGATAAAATCACCTTTAGTGAAACAATTGTTGATGGATTTGATCATATTCCTCAAGCATTTATTGATTTGTTTGACGGTAAAAATGAAGGTAAAATGATTGTAAAAGTTTTTTAAATTCTAAAATAAATTAAATGAAAATATTAATTGTATTGACTTCCCATAGTGCATTGGGAGATACAGGTCAAAAAACGGGTTTTTGGGTTGAAGAATTTGCAGCACCTTATTATGTTTTGGCAGATGCAGGAGCTGATATCACCATTGCATCTCCAAAAGGAGGGCAGCCACCTGTAGATCCTAAAAGTGAAGTAGCTGATGCTCAGACTCCATCCACGGAGAGATTTTATAAAGATAGTGTATTGATCGACAAAGTTGCTCATTCCTTAAAACTCAGCGACATTAAACATGATGATTTTGATGCGGTTTTTTATCCGGGAGGTCATGGTCCTTTATGGGATTTAGCGACGGATGCCAATTCGATAAAATTGATAGAAGCATTTTATAATCATCAAAAACCAATCGCTTTTGTATGTCATGCACCTGCTGCTTTGGTAAATGCAAAAGCAGAAAATGGCCAGCCACTTGTAAAAGGAAAACACCTGACTAGTTTTTCAAATTCAGAAGAAGAAGCAGTCCAACTTACCAAAATTGTTCCGTTTTTATTGGCTGATGAATTAGTAAAACATGGTGCACACTATACTAAAGGTGATGATTGGTCATCCTATACACAGCAAGATGGCTTGTTGATCACAGGACAAAATCCTGCATCATCTGAAGCCGTTGCAGATCTTCTTTTAAAAACATTGAAGGGAGAGAAAGCAAAATAATAGGCATATCTGGCTATTGTATTGCGGTGTCTATAGTAATTATTTAGATGGTTAATTATATTATTGAGTCTATAGCGGTTAGATTTTTTTCAAACATTTGGTTGTAGGTTATTGCTTGCAATGATAGTAAACATATATCCAAAATTACTAATCGCCTAGCTTTGTATCATCAATATTGTGCTATATTTTTCTATCGTAAAGATCAAGATTTTAAATTATCATGAAAATATTTCTCATCATCATCATTATTCTAGTTGGAATAGTGATCGTATTTCAAATATACACCACGATGGCTACTAGTAAAACAGAGACTCAGTCCTATACAGTGATTCGGGTAGAAAAACTATTCGAAATAAGGTACTATCCGGCTACTATTATGGCTAAGATCACGTCCACATCAAAATCTTACCGTGACTTAGGTTCTTCAGGATTTAGTAAATTGGCAAAATATATTTTCGGTGGCAACAGTGAGAATAAACAAATAGCCATGACATCTCCAGTTCATATGGATATTGGTGACACTGTATCCACTATGGCATTTGTCATGCCTTCTCATTTTAAGAAAGACGAATTACCAAACCCTAACAACACTGATATCGTCATTGAGACTTCTGAACCTGAATATGTTGCTGTAGTACAATTTGGTGGTTTTGCAGATACCAAGAGCATTGATAGACATAAGGTCATACTTGAAAATGCTTTAAAAGAACAAGGGCTCATCTATTATGGTCATTTTCGTTTTTTAGGTTACAATCCACCTTTCCAGCTTTTTGGAAGAAGGAATGAAGTCATTATAGCCTTGGATGCAAATAATTTTAAATAACAACATCATTAAAATATTAATATCATGGAACCAATAGTAGAACAAATAGTGGCAATGCCAAGAATTGGTGATAAAGCACCTGAATTTAATGCCATTACTACGCAGGGCGATATTCATTTCCCATCAGATTATAGCGGGAAATGGATCATTTTATTTAGCCATCCAGCCGATTTTACACCAGTATGTACATCAGAGTTTATGACTTTCGCCAGTATGCAGGATGAGTTTACTGCATTGAATACACAATTAGTAGGTTTGTCCATCGATGGGCTATTTAGTCACATTGCGTGGTTGCGTACGATTAAGGAAAAAATAGAATTTAAAGGAATGAAGAACGTAGATGTTACCTTTCCTTTGATAGAAGACGTATCTATGTCGGTAGCGAAAAAATATGGGATGATTCAGCCTGGCGAAAGTACGACCAAAGCGGTCAGAGCAGTTTTCTTTATTGATCCTAAAGCGATGATAAGAGCCATGATTTATTATCCGCTTTCATTGGGAAGAAATTTTGATGAGATAAAAAGAGTCATCATAGCATTACAAACAGCAGATGCCTACAACATAGCAACGCCTGCAGATTGGAAGCCTGGAGATGATGTCATCGTACCTACCGCAGGTTCCTGTGGTATCGCCAAAGACAGAATGGAAGCGAAGCAAGAAGGCATAACTTGTCATGATTGGTTTTTTTGTACAAAGCCGTTGTCAATGGATCAAGTTAACCATCCTAAAATAACTAAAGCATGAAAACAAAAGCCCAAGAGCAACATTGGGTGCTTATACCTTTATTTTTCTTAATGTTAACATCATGTGCCATGTCCCAAACTTTACAAACCGTACCCTTCGTTGATTTGAATAAATATGCTGGTAAGTGGTATGAAATTGCTTCCATTCCACAGTTTTTTCAAAAAGGATGTCATGGTACTACCGCAGAGTATACATTAACTGATAAGGGATATGTGATTGTTGAAAATCGGTGTAACAAAGACAGCATCCATGGAAAACAAACGTATATCAAAGGCAAAGCATTTGTAGTGGAAAACAGTGGAAATGCTAAACTTAAAGTGCAATTCTTTTGGCCATTTAAAGGTAAATATTGGATTATTGATTTGGCTGATGATTACAGTTATGCCGTTGTTGGAAACCCAAATAGAAAATCATTGTGGATACTTTCTAGAACACCTTTAATGAATGACATCACTTATCAACAAATCATTTCCCGAATAAAAGAAAAGGGATTTGACATTTCAAAAATTGTACTTACTAATCAAAAGTATTAAACATCTGGACGAATGAGAAATATAAATGGAAACTAAACCCATAATGATATTGGATGCCAAACCTGTAAATACCAATAAAGTGGTCGCTAAAGTAGTCAACGCTGGCAAAGAATATAAAGCTGGAGACACCTTGATTACAGCCCTGAAAGCTAGTACGGTCGAATTAAAAGCGGGCGAATTATTGCTCATCATAGGTCCATCAGGTTCTGGCAAAACCACTGTGCTTTCTTTATTCGGATGTGTGATATATCCGAGTTTTGGGGAAGTGTGGATAGACAATGAAAAAGTGAATGATTTGAGCGAAAGCAAACTAGCAGCTTTACGATTGCTAAAAATTGGCTTTATTTTCCAGCGATTTAATTTAATTGCTCCACTTACAGCCTTAGAAAATGTCATGATGCCCCTATTGCTTCAAGGCATTAGTGATAAGGATGCAAAGGTAAAAGCCACTGCTGCTTTAGAAAAAGTAGGAATGGGCGATAGAATGAAAAATCTGTCTAACGATTTGAGTGGTGGACAACAACAGAGAGTGGCTATTGCCAGGGCTTTGGTGACCAATCCAGAAATGATGCTGTGCGACGAACCCACGGCATCGCTCGACCTTGCTAGTGCAGGCATCGTGATGAGGGAATTAAAAGGATTGGCAAAACAAGGCAAAGCTGTTGCGGTCGTTACGCACGGCACGAGGCTAAGACCTTGCAAATGCTAGTTATAGGGCTTTTTTATTTTTTGGGATAGGTCCCCTTAGTTCCCAAGCCTGACTCCCCTTAGGAGTTTACACAAAGTATTCTACACTCCCTGCGACGCTTAAGTGTTTCTTTGTAACGCTTAAGTGTTTCTTTGCGACGCTTAAGTGTTTCTTTGTAACGCTTAAGTGTTTCTTTGCAACGCTTAAGTGTTTCTTTGCGACGCTTAAGTGTTTCTTTGCAACGCTTAAGTGTTTCTTTGCGACGCTTAAGTGTTTCTTTGTAACGCTTAAGTGTTTCTTTGCAACGCTTAAGTGTTTCTTTGCGACGCTTAAGTGTTTCTTTGCAACGCTTAAGTGTTTCTTTGTAACGCTTAAGTGTTTCTTTGCAACGCTTAAGTGTTTCTTTGTAACGCTTAAGTGTTTCTTAGTAATTCTTAAGTGTTTTTTTTGCTAAGCTTTAGTTTTGAATAGGTTTACCACTCTCAGAAATGGATCATCAAATTAACGTCATCTAAGCAAAAACCGGGCTCCCTAGAGATGAAAGATCACTTCTAAAAACGCTTAGGACGTAAGTTCAGTTTAGAAAGCAAAAAAACAAGTCCATATCCTTAGTGTCATAGAAAGTGCCCTTTGGGACTATCTTCGTCAGATTTGTAAAAAAAAGTAAAGGGATCACCCACCTTTGTTGAAACCATCTGCATCCCTAAAAGGATGAAAATCCGCAATATCCATACATCATTTGTTCCTTTTTAGGTCGCAAATCCAAACCGCATATAACAAAAGTTATATTGCATGACTATTTTAAAGGTGCTACCTTTGCGATTTTATGCAGATTATGTTTTTAATAAAAAGGGCTTAGCTGCTTAAGCTGTATATTAGTTAGGATAAGAGTTTGATTAAAATAATAGGGATAATGATATTCTTCATTCATAAATAATCCTATATTTGCTTAGGCGTTATGACATAGGTGGAAGAATTAGTCTTCATAACTTTACAAGTTACCGTTTAGAAAAGTATTTAAAACGCTTGAAAATGAATCTTATTTGCAAACTTTCGTAAATTTATATAGTTAATATGATAAGAAGATCAAGGAGTTATGAGCATTTTAGTAAAATGGAGTTGAGCAAAGTGGAAAGTTAGGTGCAATTTTTCCGAAGAACCCTCCATTAGCAGACAAATAAAAAATTGAGTACATTTGCAAATAAATTAAAGAATAATTCTTGAAAGTTGAACAAAACATAGAAAGGTTAAAGTACTTACTGACATTGTTAAAAATGTCGGTTGAAGAACTATTACCTTTAATAAGTGAAGGTTTGACTAAACCCATAACAAAAGAACAGATATTTAGTCCAAATATTGAACTTGGACACCTTAAAAGAATTGATAAAGTTTTTAATAAGGGTATTCATTACTATTTAGACCCAAAATCACCAGACGTTTCTAAAGATGCAAGTATTTTTTTTAGAAAGACAAAATTTGATGTAGATTTAAGTTTAGGCGCCAGAAAGATTGTAAATCATTTTGAAGAATTTAAAATTTCTTTATCTGCTATTGCTGAACTCTCAGATATAAAGTTTGATAGAACATTACCTATTTTTACTCTGAATAGCAACCCCAAAAATGTAGCGACAGAAATACGAAAATTAGTAAATCCCGAATTTAAAATTAGGGATAAAGATTTTCTTACCGAGCTAATAAGAAGACTTGCAGAGAAAAATATATTAGTGTTTGAGTTCGTAGAAACTTGGAATAAAAAAGACAGAGCAAATATTGATGGCTTTTTCCTTAAACCAAATGTAATTGTACTTAAACGACAACAAATTTCTTTTAAAAGAGAAATATTTACACTTGCACACGAATTGGGACATTATCTTTTGAATGAAGAAGAAATAGACCAAATTGATTATCAAGACTTTGTTAATCAGAAATTATCAAGAATTGAAACTTGGTGTAATGATTTTGCTTTTCATTTTCTAAGTTGGGAATTTGAAAAAATAATTGAAACAATTGATAATTCAAGTGCCCAAAATGATTACAATATTGACTTAATTCAATCAATATCTGAAAAAACACATTTAAGTAGGATTGCGATTTTTACAAAATTACTTTTGCTTAATAAAATCAGCCCTGCCAATTACAACAAAGTAAAAGCTGGTTTTGAAGAGGATTTTAGAATTAAGAATGAAGAATTAAAAAAGAAAAGGGAATTAGACAAACAGAACGGAATAAATCCAGGTGGTTCAACACCAATACCAATTAAATCGCCATTATTAGTATCAACAATTCAAACCGCATTTTATGAAGGAGTAATAAATGAATACGAATTTTGTAAAAAGCTAAACATAAAACCCGATAAAATAGATAGTTTCCTCTATGAAAGTAGTAATTGACACCAGCTCTTTGTTGTCGTTGGTACGCTACTACTTACCATTTGACAAGAAAACAATTTTATTTGACGTAATAAAATCAAAAATTGCAAATGGAGAAATTTTGGTTATTGACAAGATAATTGATGAGTGTGCCTATATATCAAAAGGAATTGTATTGACTTCGCTTGAGTTTTTAATTGATAAAACTTTTAATAAAATTAACAAACTTCCATTAAATACTGAGTTCATTTTACCACCTTCACCTGCTAAATTTTATAGACAGGTAGACAACCAATTTATAAATGGAGTTCAGAAAAATCGCTTAACAGAAACACAATACGACTCAATAAAAAATGACTTTATGAATTCGGCTGATATGAAATTAATTCTGACAAGCCTAACTCTCATAAACGATAATCCAAACGAGGAAATTTTTCTAGTAACTGAAGAAACGGAAGTCAGTAATGACAACAAAGTTTTCAAAAAAATACCTGCAATTTGTTTGCAATTGGGAATTAAGACAATAAATATCCAACAGCTTGTCGATAAATTTGATGGAATAAGTTTCGAGATAAAATAAAACTGCACCGAATCGAGTATACGTCTTCACCAGCCGCAACTAATGAGGAGCGGTTCTCACTATTTATCACGTCTTTAGCGTGAACAACGTATGTACGGTTTTCATATACAAAGGTTCGCAAACTGTAGGGTTCAGTTTAAAGTAAACATCAAGGAGTGATTCATACAAATATTGAAATAGCATAAGTTGTCAAATGATTAATTTCCCCTTACGTACCACAAAATTTAATTCTAAACACCATACAATTAACCCATCTTAAGATTTCTTAAATTTGGGCTTACTACTGTAATCTAGTATATAAGATTTTATTTAACTTTACGTCGTGTAACGATTATTAAAACTTTTATTCCCAAGCTTGTGATACATAAAATTAATGTTAAGCGATACATTTATACAACGTCAAATTACAAAATATGGAATTTATAGGGATTACTTCTTTTATTGATCTAGTAGCTGATATTTTAAAAAAAATAAAGTTAACTAGAATTAATTTAATGGGAATAGAATTTTCCATTGATGAAAAACAAGGTGGTATTGATGAAAGGCTAGCTAAAATAGAGACAGCCAAACAGAATTTACAAGAAGGTTTGCAAGCAATAGAAGACTTGAAAAAAGAAGCGGAGAAGAATAAAAAAGAAGTAGAACAAGCTTTGATAAGATTAACTGAATTAAAAAATAATAAATCCACATTAGAAACAGAAGTGCAGGAAATTAAAAAGTTAATTGCGACTGACGTCAATACATTTCAAAAAATCGCAAACATTCCAGATAAAATGCAAATCAATAAAGAAAGATTAATCGGCTTTTTCAGTGGAATACTTGCTTCTGTTATTGCTTCGGGAATCGTTTGGATAATTATAAAATTATATACTAAGTTCACAACGTAAATAATGCAGTGCCTAGTTTCAATTGACTTTTTTCGGTAAGAGAGAACTGTTATTTCACGAACATCGTTTATCTTCCTGAGAGACAACTCAGTTCTCTTTGCCTCAACGGCGGCTAGAGTACTAACGTCGGAGGCAATCAAGAAAAATAAAATGAAGATACCATATATGAAATGGAAGAATACCAAAGTTGTGGAAAATAAAGGAGTCAACTTTGTTGGAGAAATTGTAACTAACTCAAATTCTATTTTTAATAAAATTGACGGGTCAAATGATGTTGGATTGGACGGTTACATTGAATTTGTTGAAAATGAAAATGTAACTGGATTATGTATTGGTGTTCAAATAAAAGCTGGAGATTCAAATTTAGGAAAAAATGAAGATAAAATTTATCTGAAGGCTGATAAGGAACATTTTGAATACTGGCAAAGTCATATTTTACCAATTATTGGAATCGTTTACATTCCAAAAGAGAATAAGGGATTTTGGATTGATATAACCCATTATTTAAATGAAAATAAAAATGTAATTGAAGAAGGTCCTTACAACATAAAATTAAAACGAGAAAATGAGCTATCCATAATTTCATTTAAAAAAATCCACGATCAGCTAAAGAAGTATATTAGCGAATATAGTCAATATTGGAATTTTGGTAAATCACTTTCGTTATTTGTTGACGAACATGATTTTGAAGATAGAATCCAAGCGATAAAATCACTATTTTACCATCATAGAAATAGAAAAGAAACTTGGTATTATCTTATAAGACAATTTGGAATTGAAGAAGATAAGGTTATTCAGAGAAATTTAATACATATTTTTATGTACTTAGAAGGTCATGGAGATACATATTGGCATAAAGGAAATATAATTGATGAAAGTATAAGAAAATATGGAAAGAACCTATTAAAAAAACACTTTAAAGAGAAAGAGTTAGAAATACTGCTAAATAATATTGATGAAGGAGGCATTGCAAGAGGAACAATTGGTCAAGATATTCATTCTTTAATAAATATTATTCCAGATAGAATTGAACTAATGAAGAAGATAATCTTAAATAATAAAACACCTGACCAAAGTAGAAGTTATGCTGGATTACTTTTAATAAATGAGTTCCAAAATTATGATTTAGAAAGAGCAAAGAATTTTGCACAAAGTATGATGTCCAATTTTCCAAAGTCCGAAAATTATCGGCAATTCGAAATGATTAAAGAAATGCTTGAGAACGATGAATATATTAATCTTTATTAAAAAGTAGACTGCCCAATTTTGGAGCAAGTTTGCAACTTGTGCTTAAATCACCACCTATAAATCATGTCTAATGCTATTTTAACATATCAATGAATAAATCAATCTAAAAAACATCAACTATTTTACACTGCTTCCTTAAAAGTCATCTGTCTTATTGCCATAACATAAAGAAATTAAGCAAGCAAACCAGATAAAATATAAAGTTTATTAATGCAGTTCATAAATAATCCTATATTTGCCTAAACGTATTGAAATATATATTTGGATGATTGGTGGCGGTGGATTTTCTTACTTTTTTGAATTTTTGTGTATGATTGAATCAAAAACGTTTCTTATTAACAAACTTTAGTGTATTGATATACTTTCATATGAATTGTAAATAAATAAGTTGTAAAGAAAATAAAATTATTCCATTTGAGACAATGAACTTGGTTTATTGAGACGACAAGTCAGCCAAATTGGAAGTATTACGCAATGAAATAAAATTAAAATCATGATAGTATTATCCGGTGGGTATTTAGGTGAATTTATTTTGTTTATAGTACAGGTAATATTTGGCCCACCATTATTATTAGCGCTAATTGGTGGTTTGATATTTAAGCGAAACCCAAAATCAGGTAAGGTGTTTTTTATCCTTGCTTCCATATATTTAATTGTAGGATTAGGTATCTGTGGTGCATTAATGACACTAAGTATTTAAAACTAAACCACATGCCAACTGAAGTATTAAATCCAAAAATTAACTATCCTTCATCTACAGGCGCGAATGAAATTGTAGGCGCATCAGTAATGACATCCTTCGAAAATGAAGCCTTTTGGAATATTACTCTTGAAGACATGGAAGAGCCGTTTGCTCATTTTACTCTTTTTATAGAAGGGCAAAAATTGACTGACTTCTCTATTGACACTTAACTATACAATATTTGCGGACATGTAAGCGTGGCGCACAAATGTGGCCGATACAACCCCTAACAGGATGGAAGCGGTAGCCGCTAGTTCTGTGCAAATTTGGTAGTTCATATTTCTTGTATAAATTTGTAATTGGTTTTCAGTTTTATGCTTCGGTATCGCGCCCATCGCTAGCATGCAAATCGTTTTGTAGGATGAAAATTAATTTGCAAATATTACCAAATATTGGTAACTTTGTACTAAAATAGTATAATGGGTAAGAATACATCAATATCCCTAGGAAATCATTTTGAAGAATTTGTTCAAACAAGAATAGGAGAGGGAAGATATACCAATGCAAGTGAAGTGATAAGAGCTGGGTTAAGATTATTAGAGGAAGAAGAACAAAAGTTTTATGCTTTACGAAAGGCAATCCAAGATGGAATTGACAGTGGAATAGCAGAAGATTTCGACCCGAAAACGCATCTAAAAGAATTGAAACGAAGAAAAAAGGTCGATGGCTAAGATTAGTTTTACTAAAAAAGCCAAGATTGACTTAGAAGAAATCTGGGAATATACTTATGAAACTTGGTCAGAAAAACAAGCTGATAATTATTACAATGAACTTATTGAAAAATGCCAAGAATTAAAAAAAGATTTTGAACAAGGCAGAGACTATTCAATACTGTTCCAAAATTTGAAAGGTTATAAAGTTAACAAACACATAATATTTTATAGGCGTTTGGATAAAGGTAAAACAATAGAAATAGTAAGAATTTTACACGAGAAGATGGATATTAGAAAACACCTAAATGAATAAATTACCTACACAACAAGTGCTTTGAACCCAGTTTTGACTATCGCCAAAAACTGTCGCAAATCGAAGCCGTTACCAGCAAGGCTAAAACAGACAACAAAATAGACAATGACAGTAAATAAAACAGACTTCTTTAACAACCTTTTAAGTCATATTTCAGAGCCAATTTACCTGACTGACAAGACTAGTGAAATAAACGCAGAAATTAATTCTAATAATTGGATTTTATCTGCGCCAATGGACATTATATCTCAAACAACAACAACTGACTTTTTAGAATTTATACAAAAAGTAAAGGACAATTATAAAAATCAACTCGACAAGTCAACACTTGACATTGACTTAATATTTTACATGTGGTTTGATGAAATGGCTGGACAACTTCGCTTCAATTTTATTAACTCAAATCACAGTAAACTTCCTTTTGGTTGTAAGCTAACGCATCTTGACAGACCAGAAGAAATAGTTGACAAATATTTAAAATCACATTATAATGATGGAATTCCTATGAACGAACTTGAAACCAATGAAACACAAGAACAAATTGAGGAAGCAGAAAGACATAAAAAAGAATTACGCGACAATTTTGTTTTGATAGTTTACCAAGAAAAAATAAAGAAACAGAAATGACGGAGATAAGCTCAGCTGCTTATAACTAAGTTTCCGTATGGTAAGAAGTGACTAGAATGACCCGAGCGAAGCGAATAGTTGATTGTTTTGTTTTTCTAAACCTCCCTTAACACCATGCCTAAAACCAATACAAAAAATTCATCCAACCAAAAAAGCCAAATAAAAACACAATATTATTTCCACCATAATAATTAATCCTATATTTGCCTAAGCGTAGGAATAGTAGAAGATGAATGATTGGTCGCAATAGTCTTATTACTTTATAATAATTAGCGGTCATTTCAAAAGAACATGCTACAACTTTATAACGAATTTGACAAAATAATAAATAGATGATTATAATTAAGAAACATTTGGTTTTTATATGCATGATTATTTCAGTGATATTAATTGTAACTGCAGCATTGGCCTATCCAGGTGGCTCGTTGCTTGACAAAAATTCTTTGGGCTTTGGCTGGTCAAAAAATTTTATTAGCAATTTATTTGCGGTAAAAGCGATTAATGGTTTAGAAAACCATGGCAGGATTTGGGCAATTCTTGGAATGGCATTTCTGTCGGTTGGATATGGCGTTTTTTTTATAAATATGTCGAAAAAAGTTTCATTAAGAGTATGGGCAAATATTTTAAAATATATAGGATTTGCCAATATTTTATTTATTTTCTTACTTGCAACACCCTACCACGACCTAGGAACAATTTCAATTGTTTTAACATTGTTTGGACTATTTATAATTACATTCTTTATTCTAAAGTCAAAACAACATTTACTTAAATTTTGCTGCGTTATATGCTTATTGACATATTACTGTTTCTTTTTCCTTTATGGATTTAGTTATTTGGAATTAGCCTTTATAATGCAAAAAGTATATACTATAAGTTCAATACTATTAGTTATAGCACTGGAATATTTGACAAAACATGAAGACTTTGTCTATATTAAAACAATAGAATAACAAAAAACAATGAACCTTTAGTGTATATCAAACGAACCCAAATGAGAATTTTTAAATAATTTCAATATGACTGAAAAAAAGAAACAATCACTACTAAGAAAATTTTTTAAATGGACATTCCGTTCCATTGGCATCATTTTTCTAATATTTCTATTTTGGAGCTTGATACCTTTAAAAGAAACAATAAAGCCTTTACAACCAAGGCATGACACAAAGTATTGGACAATGCAAAATGGCTATAAAATTGCCTATACTGTGGTAAAAGGTGACACTTCCAATACACATCCAGCTGTAATTTTTCTACATGGCGGACCAGGAGGTTATATTCACTCAGCTATAATTAATCAAATGAAAGAAGTGGCAAAAAGCGGATATGATATTTACCTTTATGACCAAGTTGGTTCAGGCCTTTCTGAAAGACTTCCCAAGCCCAAAGATTATTCCTTTGAAAGACATTTGTCAGACTTAAATGAGATAATTTCTTCGCAAATCAAAAGCAAAAAAGTAATATTAATTGGTCATTCTTATGGTGGTATTTTAGCCACTCATTTTATAGCAAACCAACCAGACAAAGTATATAAATTGATACTTTCATCACCTGGAGACTTACAACCTTATAGAACTAATAGTGATGGTTCTATGACTGATATGATGGCATTGTATCCCATCCCTAAAGAATACATTTTTAAAAATCCGAAAGAAGTATTTGAACAAACTGAAAAAGATTTTTTGCAACCACGGATTGTAATGTCAATGTTTTGTGCATTGGCTTTTAATTTTAAATGGGCAAGTGACAAGGAATTTGATGACTATACAAATACAATGGCATCAAAATTTACAAGCGGAATGGTGGCAGACCAAAAAAATGTAAAACCTGAAGAAGGTGGTGCAGGGGGATACTCTCATGGTTTTAGTAACTTTTATGGAAATTTGACTGACAAAAGAGAACAACTTAAAAAGATTGATGTACCCACATTAGTTTTGCAAGGGCAATATGACCAGGGCGAATTTTCATCAGTATTTGAATATGCAGACATAATGAAAGGTAAATATGTATTCATAGAAAATGCTGGTCATATTATATGGTGGGAAAAGCCTAATGAATATAATAAGGCTATTTTAGATTTTTTGAAAGACGAAAAATCCTCGTACCGCTAACAACTAAGCGTTCGTCCACCTTCACTTGACTGGCAATGTCTAACTGACTAATTGTCCATCTTTTCTGGATGCGATGAACGCCCATACTATAGCATAGCAAGCTTCGTTGAAATCGTCCTTCGGTGACAGGGTCAGACTTGGAAAACGAAATTTATGTATTGTAACTTAAAGCGGCACAAGTAACGCTTTGGCGTCAGAACTATGGTGATATCGTCAGTTGTCTTGACTATTCCCGGTCCTTTGCAAGTTGATTACAAAGACGTTTGGAATACTTTTTTATAAGTTTATGCCATTTAGTGAGCCAGTTGATTGTTTTGTTTTTCTAAACTTGACTTATTCCAAAGCCTAAAACCATTACAAAAAATTCATCCAACCAAAAAAGCCAAATAAAAACACAAAATTTATATTCACCCTTTATAAGTAATCTTATATTAGCTTAATGAAATAGGTGTAAACGGTATGAAATTATTATGGTTAAACATAGTTACCGATGTCCTTTGAATAAACGGCTAATTGGAAGGCTCCGTTATTTATTAAACTTGTAGTAGTCATAGTCAGTTACAAATCATAGGCATTTTTTGTATCTTGCACCCAAATTCAGTCATCATTATGGTAACCCTTTTTGATAAAATCCAGGAAAGCAAAACATTTATTGATAGCATCGTGACAAATCATGCCAGGATTGCTGTTGTGTTGGGTACAGGTTTGGGTGATTTTGCACATTCGCTCACAGATACCGTGGAGATACCTTACAGCGACATCCCACACTTTCCTATTTCTACGGTAGAAAGTCATCATGGGAAGTTAGTTTTTGGACTTAAATCTGGAGTTCCTGCCGTAGTGATGGCAGGTCGGTTTCATTATTATGAAGGATATTCTGCTGCTGAACTCACCTTTCCCATCAGGGTACTCAAGGCACTCGGCGTAGAGAAAATGATCATGACCAATGCTGCCGGTGGTATCAATCCACATTTTAATGAAGGAGATATTGTACAAGTCACAGATCATATCAATCTAATGCCCGATCATCCGCTTCGTGGTCAGAATGACGGTCGGTTAGGATTGAGATTTCCTGATATGTTAGAAGCTTATGATAAGGATATGATTCAGAAGTTTCAACAACTAGCTAGTGATCTAGATATAACACTGAGACAAGGAGTTTACCTAGGGTTGCAAGGTCCGAGTCTAGAGACACCTGCGGAATACAAAATGGCACATATTATGGGTGCAGATATCCTAGGTATGTCCACCATTCCCGAAGTCATTGTAGCCAAACACGCAGGTATTAAGGTGGCCGTGTTTTCTATTGTCTCCAATGTGTGTTTTCCCAAATCAGCGCTTACAGAAACAACCGTGGAAGCCGTCATAGCTACCGTAATGAAATCCGTAGGGAAAGTCCAACTTTTATTGGATGCATATTTTAAAGAGATGAAGGGATAAGGAAATCTTGTTAAAGTAAATTCCTATTTCTACCTTCTTGATATTCATTGGCTTACCCCTTTAGGGGCAGGGGTAAAGGCGTTTGTTTATCAAGAAGTTTCGGAGTTGAATAATATATAATCATGTAGTTAGATAAAGTTAGACATAAGATGGGTGTATCCCCAAATTTAAAATTCCTTTTGTTTTACCCCGACCCTAAAAGGTGACAAAATGAATTTTAAATGATTTTATTTGCAAAAATGGGATGCGCCTAGTTTAATCTCCACATAATTATATTTTTACATATTTGTTTTTTAAAATATGAAATAAAAATTACCTTTGTTCTACATAAATAATTGACTATGTTGCGAATTTTATCTCTAATATTTATCTTACTTTTTGTCCAACACAATCTATCTGCTGCCCACATTGTAGGTGGTGATGTGACCTATAAATGCATCTCATCTAACCCTATCACAAAGACCACAAAATTTACGGTGACCTTCACTTTGTATAGGGATGTAGCAGGTAATGGTGCTCCTTTTGATATAAATGCTAGTTTTGGAATTTATGAAAGTGCGATAAATGCGAATGTATGGACACACAAACAAACCATCATGTCTAATCCTATCAATATTCAAACCGTGCCATATGATGATAATTGTGTGATTGTACCGCCGAGTATATTGATCGAAAAAGCAAATTATATTTTTGATATAGAATTGCCGTGGAGTGATAAAGTATACCAAATCACCTTTCAAAGATGTTGTAGAAATGCGACTATTTCAAATATTATAAATCCAGCAGAAACCGGGGCTGCATTTTCAGTGGAGATTTTTGGCAATGCAATAGAAGAATGTAATAATAGTCCAGTCTTTAATAATTTTCCGCCGATCCTTGTATGTAATCAGAAAAATTTAAATTTTAACCATTCCGCAACAGACAGCGAAGGTGATAGACTTGAGTATGAATTTTGTGCACCATTGCAAGCAGGTGGAACAGACGGAGCCACTACACCTGGAAGTCCATTGTCATGTACAGGAGTGACACCTTTACCCGAAAATTGTTTGCCACCATATGATCTAGTCGTTTATGACCCAAATTTTTCTGCCTTAAATCCTATGGGTGGAAGTCCACAAATATCTATAGACCCGGTTACTGGTATTATCTCTGGTGTTCCTAATCTGCTTGGACAGTTTGTGGTAGGAGTTTGTGTAAAAGAGTACAAAAATGGTGTGCTTATAGGAAGTATCCGTAGAGATTTTCAATTTAATGTGGTGAACTGTCAGGGTATTTCTATTACAAAAAATTATCAGCTTTGCGATGGTGATTCTATAGATATCAACCAAACGATTTACAATCAGGCAGGCTCATACACTCAGGTATTTCAAAATGAAGAAGGATGCGATAGTACTTTAAATATCAATATTAAAAAATTAGAAAATAGTGAAAGTCAACTTTACTTCCGATTATGTGATGAAGAGACTATCGCCGTAAATAATGCAAATTACAACGCATCAGGTATCTACACACAACTGTTAACCAATAAAGTCGGATGTGATAGTACCATTACTATCACCATCGAAAAATTTAATAAAACTGAATCAAATATCCAAATCCAATTATGTGATGAAGAAACAGGTATTGTCAATGATGTGGTGTACACAGAAACTGGCAATTACACACAAGTACTTACAAATAGTAATGGTTGTGACAGCATCATAAATATTGTGGTGCAAAAAGGAAGGTCATCTATAGAAGAAAAAGTTTATTCACTTTGTGATCAAAATCCAATAGTAGTCAATGGTCAATCTTATCATCAACCCGGTATATTTGTGACACAATTTACCACAGCCGCAGGTTGTGATAGCATCCTTACAGTGGAAATCTTGCCATGCGAACAAAATGTTTTTTATGATTTTGAAAAGTGTGATGCATTGATTCCTGCCAATAGTATGGTGTATAGTGAGTTTACACCTAGTTATGTAAATACCCTTGATTGTGGTAAAATAACTGCGCAAAACATATACAGAGAAGACCCACAGGTCAATAAACATTCTTGCACGCCAGGCTTTAATAATTCCATTGCGATGTGTGTGAGTGCTTCTGCATCATGTAATTTTGATGAAGTGAATTTTACGCCTATTGTAATCGATTTTGTAATGTTACCCGATAATGGCCGTAAGATAAAATTTAATCATCTGATCTTCCAACAAAAAGCACCGTTAGGATTTGATTGGATAGATGGGCCAAAGGGACTGAATAACTATCCTACGAAGTACGCTATAAAAGTATATAAGGATGATGTAGAAATTTTCAGTCAACAAGATATCCAAACCAGCAACGATTGGAGAAAAGAGAAGTTTGATTTTTTTGAAAATGATGTATTCTCTTCTATAGACTCGGCAAATATCAGGATAGAACTCACGCCATATTGTCAAATAGGAAATGAAGCTGTAGTAAGTGTGTGGGATGTAGATGATGTAGCCCTAGTCTTTTCGTGCCAAGATGTGAATAATAGAACCATAAGTGGCAAAATCGTAAACCATACAAACAATCTGCAAAATATTGAAATCAGACGTCAATTAGGTCATACTCAGATTACCACAAATGCTGCTGGAGACGGTACTTTTTTTATCCCGAAAAACAAGGTAGATGAGACTTATGTTTTTACAGCGTACCACAATGAAAACACGCTTCATGGTTTGACGACGCTTGACTTACTAATTACACAAC